>Ga0182035_10000235_pt1 | contig 24422 bp, 19 predicted proteins | sample flu12Cox44000170_FD_125969 | JGI IMG/M metagenome (GOLD analysis project Ga0182035, IMG submission 125969) | Lab enrichment of tropical soil microbial communities from Luquillo Experimental Forest, Puerto Rico - flux4day.12C.oxic.44.000.170 | ecosystem: Environmental > Terrestrial > Soil >...
CCGGCGTTGCTTACCAGGATGTCGATCCCATGTTCTTGTTCGACCACCTTGCTTATCGAACTCTCGACCTCGTGGCTCTGGCTCACGTCGCAGCGGTAGGAAGTGCAGCGACCGCCCGCATCTCGGATCTCGGTGGCGGTCCTACTGCCAGCCTCACCGTTCAGATCCAGAATCGTCACCGAGGCGCCGGCCGCCGCGAGCTTTCTCGATGTGGCTCCTCCAATCCCCATGGCCCCGCCGGTGACAACCGCGACCTTGCTGGAAAGATCCAGGTTCACGGGTGGACCTCCTTCTTTAGACGTGGACTGGTGCGGAGTCGGATTGTGATCACCTGGAAAGGGTGAATTGCGACGCTGACCCCGTCTGACGACGTCTGGAGAGGCGCTCGATTGTCTTCAAGGAGATTGCACGACCAAGCCTGCTCAATCTTCAGGTATTTGCTCGAGAGCACGAACTGGGACGACTCGCCGGCGGCTTCCTGCAGTCGGACAATGGTTCCGTCTCCGTCTTCTGCGACCTTCCAGGTGAGTAGGTTAATCTTCGGATTGCTGACGTCCAGCAGACTGGCCTGGGTGGCTGGGAGACCGCCTCTTTCTGTAGAAGCTGTCACATCATCTTTCTCGAGAGGAGTCAGGGCGTTCCAGCCAAAGCGGTCCAGGAGCGTTGGCTCGAAGCGCGCTCCGCTCGTGATGGCGTAACGAAAAGTGAAGTCGCCGCCTTGCCACGCGGGGAAGTTCGTCCCCCAGTAGTTGTTCATCAGCCACGAAAAGATTGTGCTGCTCTTCGGGCTGAAATCAGCAGGCCACGCGCCACGCATGATGTCGCCGAAGTTTACCAGCGGCGCGTCGATTGGAACCAGGGCCGCCATAACTCCCTGGTTGTAAACCACCGTCCACGTGGTCGGAAGATACCACTCGCGACTGCCGCCGGGCAGTTCGTCTTTGGCGGGGTTGACCCACGCGGTTTGTGAGCCATAAGCGAATTGTGGATCATTTACTGCGAAAGGAAACGCGATGTAAGCAGATTCCCGCGTCAACACTCGTTCTTTTTTCACGTGATACGCAAGCAGAATTTGTTTTTCATGGTTTGGCAGCAGAATCTCCACGTCCACCGCAGGTGTGTTCACCGCATGGGCACGCAGTACGGCAACCGTGCCGAGAGATGTCCGCTTCGCCGATATCAAAGATCCAGATTCAGCAGAGTGGACTACCAAATCCGGCGGCTTCAGCCCTGCCCCAAATCTGTACAGCGAGTTTTGCGGATACTCATCACCACCGGTGACGTAGAGATAGGACCCAAACTTATAAGGGCTCTTGGGGTCGACCAGTTCGCGGCCGAGTTCTTTGTCGAAGATGTTGGAGATGGCTCCGGTGTTTGGATCGATGGTGACCCGGTAGAACTGGTTTTCGAGGACATCGATCTGGGTTTCTGCTCTCTGTTCTGCTCGAGTGCTTGCGGATTTGATTGTGAAGAGTTTGTACCCAATCGCGGGAACATCCTTAGCTAGGAAGCGGACCCTTATGTTGACCGGACCGAATCCCGGCAACGGAATTCCCTTGCCTCTCCAAAGCACATCCATGGCAACTGCTTCTCCGGTCGAAGGGTCGAAGAGCGAAGACCCCTCCGGCAGATCGGTTTCCACGATCCCCGACCGTGTCCAATTTAGAGAGTTCCACACTGCGACAGAGGCTTCTTTCGACTTTACCAAAGCCTCAAGTTGTGCCCAACTCCGCTGCATGGACTCGTCAATGTCGTTCCGTGCTCGCTTTGCACGAGCTGCCTTCAAAGCGATCTGATCGACGCTCTGATGGTGTTCGGGCTGAGTGGTTGCTCCAACGTACGTCCAGGTGTGCTCGTCGTAGACCAATTCGTTCCACCATGCGTCCTGAAGCATGCTCCGGTCTGGGGTTACGTGCGGGTCGAGGGAAGACGCGGCAGTTCCCATCACCTCGGCGGTAGCGAGGCGGTGCTGATTATCCCGATGGATCGCGGAGTCGGCCGCATCGGAGCCATAACCGTCTTCCCAGTAAGGACCAAGGTCGCCTCTATAAACGGGGACCTCGCCTTGCCACTCGCGCTCAATCTGGGCCATCGCGGAATGCACAGTCGCGAATTGAAACTTGGGCCAGACATACTCGCGTGAGACTGCTGTGACGATTTCGCTTTGTTCCGGGGCGAGTGGTGTGTTTTCCAACTGAGTGCCGAAGACGATCGCCGTACTCGCTGTGTAGTCTGGCCGGGTATAGGCCTGCAGAAACACGGGGAGCGCATCGCGAATCGATTCCAGTCGCCACGGGGTGCCGAACAGAGTTTGTAGCTGGAGGTAAGCGCGCGAGTACCACATAAGCACCCGCCCGCCGTCGGGGCCTTTCCAATAAAACGGGGACCTCTCATTCCAGCGGCCGAGAAGCATCACCGGAGCCCGCCAGCTGTTGCTGGCAGCGATCAAATACTTGATCCCCGCATCGTGCAGGATGGACGCATAAGCCCAGGTATAGGAAGGCACGTCCACGATCTGTGCTGCATCAGCGGCTGGGAGATCGAACTCGCCGCTCAATTCCTTTTGGTTGTAGAAGGAACGCGCCAGCGCCTCCCAGGAGGCGTTTCCTGTGTGCTGGTTGGCAAACTCGGGAGGTATCACGATGCTTCCGTCGCGCACGTACTGCGACAACTGCTCGCGTGACTCGGCGCTTCGCCCCTTTAGATACTCGCTAGCCACCCAGCTTCCATCCAGGGTCCAGCGGAAATCCGGAGTCTTGCGAATGAGATCCATCGCTCCATCGACGGATTGTGAATGCAGCTCGGCCACCTTGGCTGCGTAGTCGGTGAATCCAACATCGAGGTGTTCGTGAGGAATGACGGCCACTGTCCATTTCTTGGCAGGTTCAACGGTCGACGGCGCCCGGAAATTACCCATGCTTACCGAAGCTGGCGCGGAACCAGTCCACTCCGGTATGTCAAAACTTAGCCGGACCTCTCCGAAGCTGCTCTCGGTGGAGAATTCTTTTTTGAGGGAGGTCGCCCCGATTTTCAGTTCGACGCTGCCAGTTTTTTCCAGCTTGCCCGCCTTGATGAACACATCCACGATTTCAGCGGTGCCGCCCGGCAGGGCGCGATAGAAAATCGTCGGTTCCACTTGTGCCGCAAACCCTTGTTCGTAACGGGCGTCCGGATCTTCTGTAAGTTCGAGGGCGTCATAGACCAACCCCGTGTGGCCGGGAGCGATGGCCCCGAACGAGTTTTGCGGGGTGGCTGGGTCATCGATGGCGATCAAAACGAAGCGGTTTTCGCCGCGATGGAGCCATTCGGCGGGGATGGCGATGGTCTTCTCATCTGTCGATGTTTGCGGAACGAAGGTGCCCTCCCAGTCACCAGCAGCGAAGTCTAGTTTCGGATGAAAGTAGAAGAGCCCAGTCAGACCGTTCACTTCCAGTTTGAGAAACGAGAGTCGCGGAGTTTCGTACAGGATCGCGATCCTGAGGTAATAAACTCCCCGCGGAGCCTCGGGCAGCGAGAACTTTATGCTGAAGGGATGATAGCGGCCGCCCGTCATGCCGTTCGCCGGTCCGGGCTGGAATCGATACCAGTCCTCACCCTTGCTCTTGCCAATCACGAATGTCGGATCACTCTTCGGATCGGCGTAGTCGATGTCCCGATCACGAAACTCGCTCGAGGAATGGTTGAAGGTTCCAATTTTCCAGATGCTGTGCTCTGCCGCCATCGAAAGTGATGGCAACAGCAGGGATGAAAGCATGAAAACTGCCGCGAGAAATCTTCTGCAAATCACCTTGATTACCATTTGGGTTGCGTAATGACGAAACCGGGTCGCCGCAAGTCGTCCGTCCACGCACCCATTTCCTGTTTTTTCGATAGTTCGTGATAGCGGGCAAGCTTGTCGCGATCGAGGGTGACTCCCAATCCGGCCCCTGTCGGGACCTTCATTCCTCCACCCTTAAATTGCATTTTGCCGCCCTCCAGGATGTCGTCCGTCAGGTGGTGGTAATGCGAGTCGGCGGCCAGCGTGAGGTTCGGGAGACAGGCTGCTAAGTGCAGCATCGCTGCCTGAGAGACTCCGAATTCCGCGCCGCTGTGCATGCCCGCATCCACGCCAAGCGCCTCGCAGATTTGTCCAGCCAGCTTTGCCCGGTGAATGCCTCCGTACCAATGTGGGTCGAGGAGTACGACATCGAGCAGATCAGACATGATGTTTGGCGCCAGATCTTCAAAAGCGAAGACCGACATGTTCGAAGCCAGCGTCACCCACGGAACTTTCGCGTTGACCCGCTGCATGGCGCGCATTCCCCACACCGGATCCTCGAGATACTCCATGTTGTAGTCGTGCAGCCGCCGCGCTACATCCACTGCGGTGGTTACAGTCCAGACCGCATTTGGATCGAGACGGATCCGAAGCTTGGGGAAAGCCTGGCGCAAGGCGATGAATGTGACGATCTCTTCATCCGGAGGCAGCACGCCGTTCTTGTACTTCAGAGTCTTGAAGCCATACTGTGAAACCAGGCTCTTGGCGAACGCCACCATCTGCTCGGCATTGGAAATCTCGCCGGTTCCTTTTTCGTTGGGGTACCGATAGAAGAGATAGCCAGCGAAAGCGACTTCGTCGCGGATGCGTCCGCCGAGCAGATCGCAAACGGGGCGGTTCAGAGCCTTGCCCTGGATGTCGAGCAACGCGAACTCAATCCCGGCAAACCCGAGAGCGAATCCGAAGAGTTTGACCGAGCTGGGAGCGGCAACTTTCCATCGGATGCGCTCGAGGTTCATGGGATCCTGGCCAATAAGCTGCGGCTTCAGATCTGCGAGCTGGCCTTCCCGGCTGGCACCTGTATAACACTCACCGAGGCCGGTGATGCCTTCATCGGTGTCGATTTCAATGATGATGCGCGAGAAGCCAGGGTGGGAGCCGATCGAATACCGTAACGGTGCCTCAATCGGGATGAAAGCACGGGTCCAGCGAATGTCAGTAATCTTCATGATCGCTCCGAGGAGCTACCGCTGATTTGCCAGAGACTGTCCTTTTATTCCAGACTTTGCGCGGCAAATGTGCCACCGGCTCAGGTTCGCAAAGTACATCTCATCAAAGTGTGTACCGCCAAATGCGATGTTCGTGGGACTTGCGAGCATCGTTCCTTCGCGGTCCGCAGCGAAGAGTCTAACTTTTCCGTCCGGCGCCACACGATAAACGTTATGCGAGGCATAACAGGTAACGTAGAGGTTGCCCTCCGCGTCAAGCGCCGCCCCATCCGGAACATGATGCAGTTCGGATGCATAGACCCGGGGTTTCCCGTTCACTTCGCCTGAACCTACCGGAACGGCCAAGACGTTGTCCTTTGTACTCTGAACTATAAATAAGGTGGTTTCGTCGGCGCTTAATGAAAGACCATTCGGGAACGCCAGCCCGGACAGGAGTTGATCGATCTTCCCGTTCGGTCGTAAAAGAAAGAGAAAGCCATCGTTGGCGTGCCACCCGCCGGAATCGCTGAAGTAGAGATTGCCCTCGCGGTCAAAGACGGCAAAGTTCGGAGTGCGCAACCGGTAATGACCGACTCGTTCCCAGGATCGAATTACTTTTCCTGAGCGGTCGATCTTGATCAGTGCACCCAGCTTGAAATTGCAGACGTAGAGATCCTGACGGTTCGAGAACGTAAGCCCAAGATTAAAGCCGCCGAGAGTTGCGACAACTTTGACTCTTCTCTTCGGATCGATGCGGTAGATCTGACCGAGTTCCCCGCCTGCCCACAGGTTGCCGTCTCGATCGAAAGCTAGGCCCTCGGGATGATCGAGCCCCTCGGCGAAAACTTCGAAGCGATCTAGAGCGAGGGTCGGTTTCATGATCGAATTATGGCAAAAAGTATATAATTTATACTTGTTTGTGAGGCAAAAAGACATACATAGTTTCTTTATTGAGGAAGTCAAGCACTTGCCCGTCTGGCCAGGAGCGGCGGGTGAGGGTGGGTTCTCGTTGGCGATCCAGCTGAGGTCGAGGTTGAGGGTTGGCTAAGAGCGAGCGAATCTGTGATGTGAGGGCGTCATAGCCCGTTGAATTTCACAATTCTGCGAAGGACATCTCTGTGCGCACTCTATCGAAGGTTGTTTTCCTCCTTACGGTCTTTACGGTGCTTGCTGTTGCGGAGTCGCCGCACTTCAACTGCAACCCGTCGTTTCCCGCACAGGTTCCTTGGCAGGGCGCCGATGCGGCATATTCCATACCGTTACAGGATGGCCGCGTGGTCTGGATTTTCGGAGACACGCTCTACGGCGATAAACGCCAGGTCAACGGCAACGATCCGCGCATGGTTCACAACACGATCGGAATTTCGACGTGTACGGATGGAAAATGGAAGATCGAATACGCGATCAAACGCGCGGCGAAAGGCAAATTCGATAGCTTCTTTAAACCGCAGCGGAATGATGGCACCTATTACTGGGCCCTTGACGGTGTCGAGTACAACCACGAACTGTGGATCACGCTCGTCTGCGTGCGCAATAAGCCGAATTCCGATGCATTCGCGCTGGGCTTTGAGGTCTGCGGAACCGACCTTGCTCATGTGACCCGGGTCAAGAAGGATCCGCAGAAATGGAAGGTTTCGTACTCCCCGCTTGTCGAGGAGAGTGTGCACGCGAACCCGTCGGCGACCGCACTCATCGAGGGCGACAACCTTTATATTTTCACTTTGTACGAACAGGGAAATCGGCCACAAATTCTCACACGAATTCCCCTCAAAGGGCTCGGCGAGCCGAAAAAGAACTTGCAGTACCTGGGCAGCGACGACCAGTGGCACGACGGTATTGAGCCGGCGAAGGCGAAAGTGATCATGACCAAGGGAGCGTCGGAGATGTCCGTACGCTACCACCCCGAGTGGAAGAAATGGCTTGCTGTTTTAGTGGATCCACAGATTTTTTCCGACAAGGTGCTGCTGCGCAGCGCTCCGAGTATGACGGGACCATGGACGGAGGGTGACGTCATCTACAAGATTCCGATCCTGCAGAAGAATGATCCGAACTACGATGCAGACACCTTCTGCTACGCCGGGAAGGAGCATCCCGAGTTCGAAAAGCCCGGCGAACTTCTGTTCACGTATGTCTGCAATTCGATGAAGCCAAAGAAACTCGAGGCAGAGACCAACGTTTACTTCCCGCAAGTAGTCCGGATGCCGATGCCGGAAACAGCAAAGAACTGAACTAGCATTGCAGAACCGCCTTGCAGAAGGCGAGCGTGCAGCGCACGTGTTCAGTCCAATATGGCCAATCGTGGCCACCTGAGAACTCTTCGTATGTGTGAGGAATCTCGAGCCTGGTGAGATCCCGGTGCAGCCGCCGATTGTCTTCAATCAACGGATCTTCCGTTCCGCAATCAAAGCGAATTGGCGGCAGATGGGTACGATTCACCTCGGCCCAATGGAGCAAGCTGCTGTCTGGCTCGCCGGCGAATCGAAGGGTTTCGGGCGGGTACGGGATAAACCGCGACAATTGGGCAAGGTCTGTGACCGATGAATGTGTCGAGATGCCTAGCGTGCGCGACGCATATTTCATCCCGAGGCGCATTGCGCCAAACCCTCCCATCGAGAGGCCGGCAAGAAAGAACTTGTCAGTGGAAAGTTGCGGAAACAGCTCACTGAGGCAACTGGGAATGTCTTCGACGATCCACTGCTCGTAGTTGCCATGAGTGTGTGGCACGTAGCCGGTCCCATCACCCCACAAGCCGTCGGACGGCATGGCAATCATCATGGGGCACATGTCGCCGGAAGCAAGCATCTCCGCGGCGGTTCGGTCGATTCCACCGTTCAGCCACCAATTCCATTGACATCCGTAAACGCCATGCAACAGCAACAACAGAGGCAGATGCTCGGGCGTTCCGGCCCCAGGCGGCAGGTAAAGAAGGACGTCTGCCCGTTGAGGCAGCGCCTCTCCGCGGAAGTTGAGAAAGCGGAGGGTTTCGTTTCCTGGGATCGGAGCCGACAACTGGGCATTGGGGAAGCGCACTGCCATGTGTGATGTACTGAGATGTCTGTCCTACAAGATTCTCTGAGCTTCTAGCAGGCCCCCTGACTCTGGTACCGTTCAGCGAGCAAGGACGACTTTCGTGCCCACTTCTTCGTCTGGAAACTTCACCCACGTGATCTTCGAATCCACATCGTACATCCAGCCCTTTGGGGATTCCTGCCATGCTTTGGCCGAGGTTTGGCGGGCGACTTCCATCTTGCCAACGGCCACCGTGCGAGGTTCATTGGGCTGAAGGTGTACTTTCAGCACGATGGTCCTTTTTGGCAGATGAAAACTCCCCTCGCGATCGGAGATTTCGATGCTAACGCGGTCAGCAGCGTTTTCGACATTGATGGTTTGTCGCAAAAAGACGCCCTTCTGATAAGCGAAGGTGATTCCGTCATCGTCGTAGTACTCACGAGACGAAGACCCTTCCGGGTAGATGTCAAGGGTGAGCGGATCGATGGGGAATTGATCGGTGTACTGCATATCCTGCTGGCTGGGAAGGATGGCTCCAGCACGCACAAACAGAGGCATGCGATCGAGCGGTGCACTCACGCCGACGGTGACCGGGCCAACGTAGCGGCGGTCCGTCCAATAGTCGTACCAGGTTCCTCGAGGGAGGTAGACCGAGCGGCCTTCGTCGTAATCCTTCACGATTGGCGCAACCAACAAATCGTTCCCGAAGAGATATTCGTCGTTTGTCCCAATCGCGGTCCAATCGTCGGGATATTCCAGCAATAGGGGCCGCATGATCGGCTGGCCCGTCTGCGAAGCCTGCCAAAACACCGTATAGATGTAGGGCAACAACCGATACCGCAGCTTGATCGATTCGCGATTGATGCCTTCCATCCGGTTTCCGAAGCCCCACGGTTCGAGGTTGCCTGGCCCGAGAGAATGCGTCCAAGCAAAGGGTGTAAGCAATCCCGTCTGCATCCAGCGGGTGTAGAGCTCGGGACTGGGAACCGGGACGATCCCGCCGATGTCTGCCCCGACAAACTGAAGGCCCGACAATCCCATGCCGTCCAGCATCGGCATGCTCAGCCGCAGATGGTCCCACGTGCCAAAGTTGTCGCCGCTCCACTGCGCCGCGTAGCGTTGTCCGCCGGCGAAGGTCGCGCGCGTAATAATGAAGGGACGCTCGTTCGGGCGGACACGCAGCATGCCTTCGCGGGTCGCGAGCGTCTCAAGCATTCCATACACATTGTGGATCTCGGCATGCGGCCGAGGTCCCATTTCTGTCTGATGTACCGCATCGAGATCGAAGGTCCCCGCGGGGCCCTGATTCGCCATCACAACCGGTTCATTCATGTCAGTGAGGTAGGCTGCGACTCCCTGTTCCAATTGTTCTTTGAAGAGCCCCGCCCACCAGTCCCGGACTTTGGGGGACGCAAAATCTGGATACGCATTGAGCGCGGCCCATCCTTTGCCGGTGAGAACCGTGCCATCCACTTTCCTGACGAAGTAATCGTGTTCGAGACCCTGCTTGTAGACCCGGTAGTTCGGATCAACCTTCACCATCGGGTCGACAATGGCGATGGTGTGAAACCCCTGTTCGCGAAGATCGCTCATCATGCGATTCGGATCGGGGAAGCGGGTCTTGTCCCAGGTAAAGACGCGGTAGCCATCCATGTAGTCGATGTCGAGAAAGATGCCGTCGCAGGGAATCTGACGGAATCGGAAGTTCTCAGCGATCAAGCGAACCGTGCTCTCCGGATAATAGCTGTACCGGCTCTGGATGTAGCCCAGCGCCCAGCGCGGGGGCAACGCAATGCGGCCCACGAGTTCAGTGAAGCGGCTGACCACTTGCTTGGGATCGGGGCCTCCGAAGAAGTAATAGTTGAGTTCTCCTCCTTCTGCGCCGAACGAGTAGACGTCAGGGAACTCGGACCCCATATCGAACGACGATCGCCAGGTGTTATCCAGGAAAATTCCGTACGCACGACCATGGCGGAGCGCGATGAAGAAGGGGACCGACTCATAGAGCGGCTCTGAGGAGGCATCAAACCCTTCCGGGTCGTGGTTCCACATCACCAGCGACCGTCCGCGTTTATCGAGCTGAGTGCTTTTTTCACCGAAGCCGAAATAGTGTTCGTCCGCAGGCTCCCACTTCCACACCCGTACGCGCTCGCCGTTCCAGGCGATGCCTTGCGTGTCTGAATCTTTCGACAGCAACTCACCTTGCGCGTTATAAAACGAGATCCGAAAGGGGTTTAATTGCACTCGAGCTTCCAGTTCTTCGGTTCGAATGCTTTGATATTTTCCGCCGTTGGAGAAATCGACCTTGACACTCGGCCAATCGGTTTTCACCACGGCATACGAGTGATCTGCGGGAAGCGAGGTCGCGTGGACGGCTCGAACGCGAATCAAGTCCGGGGCCAGGACCTGGACCACGACCGTGGCCCGCGCACCCTGGAAGGTGAATTCGTTGCCTTTTCTCCCGGCAGGTTTGAGGCCGCCGATCGACTCCCACTCGGCCATCGCAACCCCGGAAAACAAAACAGCAACTGCCGCGATTTGAAAACCGCGAAGAGCTAGCCTCATACGTCGCCGGAGAGCAAGGGCACAGCCCCTAACAATCCCGCATTGTTGCCGAGTTCGGCAGCCACAATCCGAACCCTTCCCCAGGGTGTCCAGGCGTGCTGGTGCACGAACCGTTGCAGAAAGGGAAGGATCGCGTCCGCGCTTCGCATTACACCTCCGCCGATGACGATCATCTCGGGGTCGTAGGCGTGAATGAGTCCAACGGAGGCATTCGCCCAGACCTGCAGGCAATAGTCTCGGATCTCCGTCGCAACCCGATCTCCGGCTTGGGCGAGTTCAAACAGGCTCTTGAAGTCAACCGGCTCTCTGCGTGCGAGAGCGCTGTCGCCGAATCCGTTCCACTCCTTCGCCATGATGGGCAAGGCCCAACCGGACGCTTCGGCCTCCATGCAGCCTACCGCGCCGCAGGTGCAGGGGCGTCCCCCGACCTTGGCCGGCAGATGTCCGCCTAGGCAGCCAGCCTGCGCGTGCTTTCCCCGCAGGAGTTTGCCCTCGATCATCGCCGCTCCCCCGATGCCCGTGCCGAGCGTGATCATGACGAGGTTGTGGCAACCGCGCGCGGCACCGACGTGTCGCTCTCCCAACAGCGCCATGCGTGCGTCATTCTCGATGGCAAACGGCAATCCAAACTCTTTTGTGCTCCAGGATCGAAAATCGATTTCCGGCGCGTCGTCATATTTCTTGTTGGTGGAGGTGACTCGTCCGATCCGGGCGTCCGCAAGCCCGCAAAACCCCAGGGCTACGCCGAGGAATTGCTGAGTGGAGATTCCCACTTCTTTGGACAAATCACGAATGGCTTCCGCAAACCGTGCCAACTCCGGACGCAGTGGCTGAGCAGAGTCCATGGCCAAGTCGCGGCTGGCGAGGACTGACGCCCCACGAACCGCAGCTACGGTGGCGTGGGTGCCGCCCAAATCGATCGAAAACGCGGGTTTGTCCGAAGGAACCGCCAAGTTGCTAAGCGCCCTATCCTTACGATTAGATCAAAATATCATCATTTTAGATCACAAAACGAACAAATTTATGGTTCTTTTGATTGATTTCGGAACTATCGTCGGATACCCTACGGACGTGCACCCGAACTTCGCGGCCGTCGACTGGGTTACTGGGAGCCTGCAAGCGCCGAACCTGCACACTTCCGAGAAGAAACTCGGACAACTGAGAACAGTATTTCACGACCAGCGATCGTGGGAAACGATGGACCCCGAAACCGTCGTGTATCGCGTCTGGTGGTGGGAACCCGTGCCCGCGGGTACCGAAGGGGGACTGTTCTGGGGTGGCACCGAGATTCAGCCCGGCTGCGTCGGCGACGAGTATTTCATGACCCACGGGCATCGCCACGCCATCGTCAATCGCGCGGAATTTTACGGCACGACGGTCGGTCAAGGCATGCTTGTGCTACGCGACGAGTCCGGCCGAGCTTGGGCTGAGAAGATGAAGCCGGGCAGCCTGCACTACATTCCCGGGCGGGTGGCGCATCGCGTTGTAAACACCGGGAACATACCCCTCCGTTTTGTCGCCTGTTGGCCCAGCGACGCAGGGCATGACTACGAAATTGTGAGGGAGAGGGGCTTGGGTGCGAGAGTGTGTCAGCGGGACGGGCAGGCAGTGTTCGAGATGACTCAGGATTGATTTGCTCGATTCAGCGTCATGGCGTTCGATCCCAAACTCGGCGTGCATCCGACCACGGACCTGGGTTTCACATACGACGAGAATGTCTTTGGTCCCCGGCCGGAACTGCGCTACTTGGACGACATTCGGCGCAGCTTGAGGGATCCAGAGTGCCACGGTCCCGATCCGGTTTATTCCATTGCCATGGATGTTGGCCGTAGCGCCGACCTCGCCGAGCTTCAGCGCCGCATGCTGCTGTTCGGAGTGGTCACCTACGCGGCAGGCCGACTCGGCGACGAACCGGTTCGCAGTCAGGGCCATATTCACGCTGTCGCCCCACACTGCGGATGGTCAACTCCGGAGATCTTCGAGATCTGGGAGGGCCAAGCCATCGTTTACACCCAGGAGCGGGCTTTCGACGATCCGGGGCGCTGTCTTGCGATCGTTGCCCAGCCAGGGGAGAAGGTTGTGGTCCCTCCAGGGTTGGCGCACTGTGTCATCAATGCCGATCCGCAAACCCGCATGACCTTTGGAGCCTGGTGTGACCGGCAGTACGGGTTCGTGTATGAGGATATTCGCGCACGAGGCGGACTCGCGTGGTTTCCCATAGTCGACGCAGCCGGCAAGATCCATTGGGAGCCCAACCCGAGGTACTCCTCGTCAAAGCTTGCTGTCCGTGAGTCACGCGCTTATCCGGAGCTGGGCCTCTCGTCGGCACCGCTCTATGAACAGTTCCCAGGGGATCCGGAGAGCGTGCAGTGGGTCTCGGATCCAGCGCGGCTCGCCGAGCTCTGGAACAAGTTCGAACCCTGACTTCAGTCGGCTACTCCTAGTTTCTGTTCCAACAACTCCAAAGAAACACCCGTTGTGTCTGGATAAATCGCTGCAATCAGCAACACGTCCACAAGCATCATCGCCCCGAAAAAGAAGAAGGGCGTGGCGCTCGATTTGGCAGCCAGGACTGGGAACACTGCAGAGATCAAAGCATTCATGATCCACAACGCGGAAGTCCCGACTGCCTGACCCTTCGCACGGACCCGCGTCGGGAAAACCTCGCTCATATAGACCCAGATCACCGCACCCTGGGAAATCGCGAAGCAGCCCATGAACCCGATCAGGAGCCAGATCAGCCATTCTCCATGAGTGCCGCTGCGGAAGATCTGGCCGATCACAATCAGGAAAATGCATACCCCGGCGGTTCCCGTGAGCAGGAGCTTCTTGCGGCCAAGTTTGTCGATCAGCGTCATCGCCACGAGGGTAAAGAACAGGTTGGTGCATCCGATGATCACCGCTTGCATGCCCGCCGAATATTTGCTTGCACCGGCCGCGGTGAAGATGTCGTTCAGGTAGTACAGACATGCGTTGATGCCCGTAAGCTGATTGAACGCCCCGGCCGTCGTGGCGAGAAAAATTGGAAGGATGTACTTTTTCTGGAATAGAGGCTCACCGGCCGCTGCCCGCTCAAGATGAATCGACCGGACAATCTCTTCCAGTTCGCGCTCGGGATTGTCGGTACCCGTCAAGCGCAGAACATCCAGAGCCTCGGTCGTGCGGCCCTGCATGGCCAGCCAACGAGGGCTACGCGGTATGAAGAACAGCATCACCAGGAACAGCAGCGCAGGGAGGGCGGCGATTCCCAGCATCCAGCGCCACTCCGCTGATCCGAAGTTCATTCGCCCGATCAGGAAATTGGACAGGTAGGCGACCAGAATGCCGACAACGATATTAACCTGAAAGAAGCCGACCAGTCGTCCCCTCCATGCCGGGGGCGAGAGTTCCGCAATGTACATGGGGGCCAGCACTGACGACCCGCCAATGCCTAGGCCTCCGATAATTCGGAAGATCAGCAGTGTCGGCCAGCTCCAGGAGAAAGCACAACCCAGAGCAGATAGGACATAAAAAACAGCCATGATTCTCAGGCTGTCGCGGCGACCGATCTTTTGTCCCGGGTAGCCCGCCGTCATCGCCCCGGCTACGGTTCCCCAGAGCGCACTGGACACAGTGAGCCCGAGCAGCGACGGGCTCAAGTGGTAGACCTCCGTGAGTTGATGGGTGGTGCCCGCGATCACCGCCGTGTCGAAGCCAAACAATAAGCCTCCCAGGGCGCTCACGAAGGTGCTCTTAGCGACATGCCGGTTAATTCCCATGGACGGCCGGTCCTTTCCTTATTTGAACGAATCCTAGCGAAAAGAACATTGAACGTCTATGAAATTGAGAAAACGGATGCTATAAACTTGCGATATTGACAGATAAGCTCTTGTGATCTCATCGGTGAAGAAAGGCCGCCATGCCTGCTGACCACGATCTTAACCGCCGCGCATTTCTAAAGCTTGGGGCGGTGGGAACCGCGTTCGCAGCGTTAAAGCCTGCAGGCGCTTCCGAGACGGGTGCGGTCCAATTCCGTCCTGTTCCCAGCTTGGCTTCTCCTCCCAGGCTCGCTGATCTCGCTTCGGGCCCGTTGACGGTCCAGTTTCGCGATCTATTTAACGCTCCTACGGCGATGAACGAATACGGCTATGCGCAAGTGGGAAAGTCTGTTTCAGCGATCACTGCGATCTGCTTTCCTCCGTATGCTTGCTGTGGACGGCCAGCGATGGAATGGAGTCCCGGCTATCTCCTGACCTGCGAGATGTTCCTGGATGGGCGGTTCGTCGCAATCGCGGCTCCTCCAGATGGCACAGTCGAGTATCAATGGTTCCCCCACTGCGTGGTTCGTAACCAGGCCGTCGAGGGGCTCCAATTCACGACGCGGATGTTTCTGCCAAGTAAACAGCGCGCCGTAATGCAAACAATCAAAGTTCAGAATACGAGCCGTTCTCCACGCCGGTTCATGCTGAGCTTCGATCTCCGTGGCTCGGTCGCGAAGAAGACACAGCCGTGGTTCGTCGATTCTCCCGGCGAAGCGGATAACCAGATGAGTTGGGATGAGCAGCGCCGCTGTGTGATCTTTCAGGCGCAACATTCCACGGCCGTGGCAGTCCAGGGCTTTCACCGTGCTCCGGACCGCATTGAGCAGAAACGGTTGCTGGTCTTCGATCTGGAGACCGGGCCGAATGAGTCGCTGCAGCTGAATTTTGTGGCGACACTCGCCGACGATCCGCACAGAGCCCTCGGCCTATACCAAAAACTCCAGAGCAATTTTCACGAGGTCGAACAACAGAGTGAGAGATCCTTTCAAAGCCTCGTGCAAGCTGCTTTCACACCCGGAAACGACGAGTTCAGTGGGAATCTCCCGCGACTGCTAACGAAAGATGAGTCGCTCTGGAAGCTCTATCACAATGGCTTTGCCAACCTTCTATTCGCTCGACGCGTATCTCCCGATTCGGTATACGGGCCGACTTATCTGACCCTCAGCGGTCACGTGCTTCCGACGCTCAGCTTTCCCTGGGATACGTCGCTGACCTCGCTTTCGCTGGCCCTGCTCGATCCTGTTCCGCTGCGCAAACTGGTTGAAGTATGGCTGGGACTTCCGATGCACGAGCACCACTCCAGCGACTACATCAGTGGTCAGGGGGTCGGCCCATGGTACGCGGTCAACGATACGGCTATCGTGCAATGTGCCTGGAGATACCTCTGCGTTACGAGCGATTTCGCCTGGCTCGACAGCAAGATTGAGAATCAAACCATCCTCGAGCGTCTCGAAGATCACGCTCTCTACTGGAAGAAGCTGGATCATTCCGGTCACGGTCTCGCCGACTACGGCAAAATCGAGAACCTGCTGGAAGTGGTGAGTACTTACCTGCACGAAGTCGCCGGGATGAATGCCAACAACGTTCAAGCCATGCGGGCTGTAGCCGACCTGCGCGAACATCACGGGGATCTGGGACGAGCCCGTGTCCTGCGCGCCGAAGCGCAAACCTTGGCCGAACGCGTAAATCATGAATTGTATGTAGACGGGCAGGGCTATTGGCGGTGTCGGCAGCCGGATGGATCCTTCAACGAGGTTCGCCATTGCTACGACTTCCTGGCGGTCATCGACAGCATGGCGGAGGATCTCTCGCCCAGACAGAAGCAGCAAATGGCCGATTTCTTCTGGCGGGAGCTGCACTCAGAAAAATGGATGCGCGCGCTTTCGCAAAGCGATGCCGATGCGACTTGGAATATTCGCCCCGACCACAGCTGCCTGGGAGCGTACGGCGCCTGGCCTGCCATGACCGCCAAAGGTCTGTACAAAATTGAGCGCTCCGACAAGGTTGTCGCGTGGTTGAGGGAGGTGGCCAAAGCAGGCAATCAAGGGCCGATCGGTCAAGGTCATTTTGTCGAGGACGTGTTTTCTCCGGTGAACGGCGGAGCTCGCAAGGCATCGGAAGACGCGCCCTATATCGAGGACTGGAGCTGCATTGCGGCAGGCGCATTCAGCGATCTCGTGATTGACTCGATCTTCGGCGTGAATCTGTCGCTGGGCGATGGCCTGCGTGTCGATTCACGAATCGCCCAATTTGATCCGGATGCCCGCCTGGAAGGTCTACGCTACCAGGGACGCCTTTACACCGTGACGAAAGACGGAGCGCGCAAAGAGAAAATCTGAATTCAGACGCGCATCACTTCGATCCCCAGCTTCTGGAACGGCTCGATCTCGCTGTCAGATGCCTTCGTATCAGTGACAAGGATGTTGAGTTCCGTGACGCTGCAAATGCGCCAATTCGCAATGATTCCAAGTTTCCCGCTGTCGACCACAGCCACGCGACGACGCGCCAGATTCATCATGGTCGAGTTAAGCTCCGCTTCATCGGCGTTGAAACAGCTGGCTCCCCATTTTGCGTCTATGCCATCCGCGCCGATAAACATCGTGTTGATGAGCATATTTTCCAAAGACTTCAGCGCGGCGGATCCTACCAAGGAAAACCATTCGCCATGGAGGTGGCCGCCGGTTACGAATACATACACGTCCTTTCTCTTGGAGAGTTCCATGGCCACGTTGACCGTGTTCGTCACCACCGTGATGTTGTAGTTCATCGGCAATCCTCGGATTACCTCGGTGGTGGTGGTCCCCGGGGTCAATGCGATGGTCTCGCCGGGCGTGATTAACGCTGCGGCGGCACGGCCGATGCGGCGCTTCTCTTCCGCAGCGCGCTCGACCTGCGCCATGAACGACTGATCCCTGCGGAAGGGCTCATAGAAAAGAGGCTCGATCGATGCTGCACCCCCATGAGTCCGTTGCAGCAGCCCTTTTTGTTCTAAAGCATCTAGATCGCGACGGATGGTGACTACCGATACGCCGAGTTGTTCGCTCAAGGAATCTACCGAGACGCGTCCGCTCTGCTGCAACGCCGTGAGAATCGTCGTAAACCGGATCTGCTGTTTGTCTTGCGGCCCCGTCGCGTCAGAAGGTGGATGGTTGTCCCGGTCATGGCTGACGGTCGGACGGGACTTTCCCCTGGTCATCTTTCTCCCCCTGCGCTACGGGCTAATCGAACGTGAATCCTGCATACAAATTTTCGTTTTGCGCTGAAACGAAAATCTTTCCAGCGAAATAGTACTCCAGGCTTGAACAAACGATCAACGCCGCAGGAGCGGTTCTCCGTTCACATCGGGAGATCAGGCTTTGCCGCGGATCTTCGCGGCCCACCAGCGAGTGCCTTACAGTCTCCTGTATCGCTCGGGTTCCCCCAAGCAGGCATAGCAAGTCAACATGGATTACATTGGCCGCATTGTCTCATGATTAGCCCCACCCTCTAGCTTAGCCACTGAAGTGCGGGTAAACACTGCAGTGAAGCTAGGGTCCGAAAACCTGCTTCACTACTGCCTAAAGACGGTGATTAGAATCTCGTGCGTCTGGGCGTCATGGTTTCGGGTGATCTGCGGTGTAGGGATGACAGCAGGGATCCTTAGCGGGCGTGAATTCCATGACTTCGACGCGCGTGCCGTCGGGATCAGAAACATCGAGGCTCCATTTGCCGTCGCGTCCAATTTCCGGTCCGTCCAGTTTTTCCAAACCGTTCTGGTGTAGTTGGCTTGCGGCGGATTGAATTTTGTCCACGCCCAGCGCGAAATGATTCTGCACACCGCGCTCCCTAGCGTCTGCCTTAGCAGGAACGTTGAGCATGTACTCGATCCAGTCGGTTCCCTCAGGGACCTGAATTTCCCACCAGTCGTCGGCGGCGTCCTTCAACCCACCATGCCAGTACATGCGGAAGCCGAGCAGATCCCTGTAAAAACGATCTTCGGCCGCGCGATCCTTGACGATGAAGCCAACGTGCAGCATTCGCGTGCTGAGCTTTCCGGCGGGGGCCTTGGACCCGGTGAGAGGGTGAAGCTGCACGAAGGCGATGGGATTACCTTCGGGGTCGCGCAGAGAGAAATACTCAACCGAGTTGATGTCCCGAGCGGGGAGGCCAACCGCGACGTTATGGGCAAGGAGGTAGGAGCGCATCCGGCCAAGGTCGGGTGTGGCAAAGGCGATTTCGAACAGAAGGTTTGGCGGGGGAGCAGCCGGTGCTTGCGACAATAGAACTTGCTGGCGATCACTGAGAATGAAACACGGGCGCGTCATGCCCGTGCAGCCTCCGCTGCGTGCTGGTAAGCCGAGCATTCGGCTGTAAAAATCAGTGGACTTGCGAAGATCTGTGGAATAGATGCGGACATGCGCGATGCCCGTGATCGGCGGGCGCGTGGGCTGGTCCTGAGCAACAAGGGGTGCAGCGAGGCAGAGGCCGACGCAACATGCGAGCAGGAAGAATGCTGTTCGATTCATTACGACAACTATCGCAACTATCGGCTGGTTCTGCAAGGTTGGCAAATCCGGGGAACCATTGCTGTGTGTGTTCCGTGCTTCCGAACAGTAGAACGTGACGAAAGGACCTGCCCGAAGAGCCCTCCGCGCACGCGGCTGGCGGAATATCGTCATTCGAGCAACCAAGCGATACAGTGCCGGTGGACACTATCTACTCGCAGAAGGTATGGGATCAGCTTGGTGCACAAGCGAGCGTAGAGGAGGTTCCGCTGTGAAGAAGCACCCGACCGCAGTAAGGCTATCGCTTCTCGTATCCCTCGCCCTGGTCGTCACAATCACGTACGGCGTTCGCCGGTCATATGTCGCTCGAGCACAGCGAGCCGCGTGCCGCCGCGCCAACCTCGAGAAGCTCAACTCCCTCGAACCCTCGGCGGCGACTATCAACACCGAGGTCGAAGAGATCCAGCAAGACCAAGACGTGATCGATCAGCTCGGGGGAACAGACGACGAAACCGTAATCCAACGTCGGGACCGCATGATCGAAGGCGTGAAGCTCAAGCTCACCAACGTCAACAAGGATCGAGTCCAGAATCAGCGTCGCACCGCACAGATCCAAAGTGAGCTCTCGAGCTGCCTCGCCGAGGTGAGATGATGCAAGCCCGCCAATAAACAACTCCACAGACTACGGTTGGTGAGCGTAATGTCCCGGGGCTGATTGGCGGTCAATCAGTGAAATCGCCTCCCTAGAAAAGAGCCGTAACTCACTGCAAACAAGGGGTGGCATGGCCCCTCTTTTCATGTTTCGTTGTGACCGGAATCCGGTCATGCTGACCTGGTTACATCGGTGATGCTGAAAAGCCGCCCAAGTCGCGGGCGGCATAGTTGTAGCACTTCTGGAACTGCTCACTTTTCCTGAATCGACTCTATATATCCTGACAGGTTAGCAATGCGCAGCTGCGACATGTCTCGGTTCGCATCAGTAGAGCGGAATATCGGCCCCCACGTCGGCATGTTGACAGCACCATGAGCGTGACTGCCTGGTCCGAACTTCAGCATCGACATCACGTGCGTGGCGGGGTACGTTCCATGGTTGTGCCGGGCCATCATGCGGAGGTCCGGCGGAGGAACCTTCAGGAATTCAACTGCCGGGCCACCACCCTTTCCATCCGCTCCGTGACAGGAGGCGCAGTAGTCTTTGAACATCTGCGCTCCAGAGTTGGGTTGACTGTATTTAATGGGTACTGTTCTAAGCACCTTTGTGGTCGGCGGCTGCGTTGCTTGAGAGCCTTGGCCGGAGAGACGCGGTCCGCTCATCATGAACAGCAGTAGTGCAGCCAGTGCACATCCAATCGTGATCCTGACTGGCATAGTTCACCTCCTCAGCCGAGACGTGGCTTGAGGTTTAGCATCGTCTTGCCAGCTATTGAAGGCCGCTTGCGTTTGCGCAGGCAAGCCGACGCATTGCCTTGCGGGTTGAGGACTGTCGCCTCTGAGGCGCCTGCATCGCCGGACTGCTCTTTGGAGAGGCAACACGATTTTCAGCAACAATTTTCTGCTCAGGCACAAATAATGTCTGTGAGGCGAATCACATCTTGCAGTGCCGTAATGGGGCAGATTCCTAGTGATCAACCGTTCCGTCCGACCACACTCGCACTGGAACCAGGAACGTAGTCAAATGCTCCCAAGTGTCATTAAAAGCGAGAATCGGAGACCCGGGCAGACCCGCTCCCCATGCAGCGGGGTCGGTTCCTGCATAAAAGAACATCAGATGGGGATGCCAGTGTTGGGCTTCGTCGCTCAAGTAGCCCTGCTTTGACAGCATGTAGCACATCGCTCCGGGCTCGATCCCGGACAGTTCTTTTTTGTCGATGGCGGCGACGATGGCCTCCATCATCTGAGCTTTCGTACGCCCGGCCAGTATCAAGTCGGTCTTCATGATTGTGCGTGGAAGGTAAGAGCGTGCGGCTGCCGCATTGAGGCAGATTGGAGCACGCCCCTTCGGATTCCAGAAGCCCGGGTCGTCGATGGGAGACGTCCAGGAACGTTCCACGATGCACACGAAGCCGTTTTTCCCCTGAATTGCAGTTTCGTACGAATGGCGTCCGAGGACCATAACCCCGGCATCTTTAGAGATCGATTCCGGGGCTGCACTCCGAGCTAGCGCGATCTCGGCATCTCGCTCCATGAGGTATTGGTCAACCGGGGCCATGTTCGGGTAAGGTGTTGTGGTGTCTTGTGGTTGCGCTTTCCACGCCGACCCCAGCACGACAACCAACGCGAAACTTCTCACTACAAGCGCCCTCAGTCTCTTCCGTCTCATTGATTTCTCCTAGGATCTGGATTTTCGGGATACAAACTCTGGTGGGTTTATTCTCGAAGTGTTCGATAACAGGTTGAGAGTAAACGCTCGCGTGGCCCCCACTCCCTCTCCAAGGGGAGTTGCTTGCACGCGCCCGGCCAGTCCTTGCCCGACATGCGTTGTCGGTTATGTCCGCCTTTTGCATTGAGGTAGATATAGACGCGCTTGGCGCAAGACCTCGGGCGGGCCGGATGACCCCATCCAGCGAAATTGATAGAACTCATTGACCCCGAAAAAGGCGAATAAACGGCGCATACTTGTGTAAACGCCTTGTTTACGACATCAATTGACTTGTTCGCTGAACCGTATCTCAGCTTAGTTTAACGATGGGAGCGCGCGCGGAACCCGAAAGAGAGATGCGTGGTCGCAGTTCAAACTGCCTCAAAAAGTTCTCGGCTTGTTGCAATGCGCTCAGCATCCCCACTCAGCCTCGCCCGGCTTCGCGAAATATCTGCGATCAGACTCCTTCCGGGTCGCCGCGATTTCCAGCAGCGTCAAGCGGGCGGCCGCGACAGCTCGGCTTTTTTCCTCTTGCGGCAGCTCATTCCACGATTCTCCTTGGGACTCGTGACTGCCATCGAAGTCCTCTCGTAAAGCATGATGATAGTGGTGAAAAAGTTCTGCCAGTTCTTCCGCCGAAATCTCCTGAATCCTCACGATGACTTCTCTCCCTGCCCCGCAGTCTACGCCGCAAGCGGGGCCGATTCGTCCCTTTCCGGTTCGTCAAAAATCTGGAGTTCGCCTGGCCGGATTTCCAGACGCACCAGCCAGCAGGTCTTGATGAGCCGCGCCTCTTTGCACAGCGCGACTAGGAACCAGCCATGAAAGCTGGCGCCCACCGCAGTCAACATGGTCAGAGCCGCGAATCGCTACCAGCCAAACCTCCGCAAGGCTCTCTGTCGGTCGTGTTCAAGCTTGCTGAAACCAAGCACGGCTTCATTCGATACCACGCCCCATAAGGTTCGAATAAGCGACCCATAAATTGTTCGTAAAGGTGAATCTGTCACTTAAATCCCGCCAACACCGAGGTTTGTACGCACCCTTCCAAATCGGCGTGTCAGTTGGCGTAATACGCCATTCCACTCATTGGCGCCGAAAAAGGCGAACAAACGGCGACGACGAATCGCAGAGAAGAAAGAGGAGGGGACGACCGGCAAGAAGAAGGCGGCGTAATGAAACTACTCGAAACGTCGCTCGCGCGGCGCAACCCTATCCCACCGAGGGAAATCGCAGCACGAGTCCGCTGTGGAACGGGGCTTCACCACCAGGACACTGTTCGGCGGTTTGGATTCCACAGGACGCATAACGTAAGTCAACGACTCCCGCTTGGACTGCCTCTGGACATTGCCCAAAAGGGCCGCGTAAACATGAAACCACTCGGCGCTAGTCGCTGTTAACCCGCAAAAATGCTAGAGAACGAAAGCAGAGTGACTAGTTCTTCGCGAGTTGGTGAAAAATCTCTATCGCACTCATTCACCCCTTAAAAGTCGAAAAACGGCGCAAACTTGTGTAATCACCTATCAACAACAGCTGACCGAGGAGGCCAGCTCTCTCTTACAAATCCAGACTCAGCAAACCGGCCAGACGAGCGGCTAAGTTCCGTTCGTTGGGTCTTGCTTCCTCTCAGGCATTCATTGCCGCAACTGAGCCACTCGTGCTATCTTGCCGCCACTTCGCGTGCGGGGGGATCCCGTGAGTCACAACCATCATCACCATTACAACGGCCATGTTCACGCGCATCACTCCAGCCCGACGCGCCGCGACTTTCTCTCATCCCTGATCGGCGCAGCAGTTCTCACACCCTGGGCCTTGGGGCAGGATTCCCAATCTCCATCGGATATCGCTGAACGCTTCCGCCGCATGTCCGAGGACTACGAGAAAGAAGGCCTCGCCGCACCTTTCAAAGGAATCAGCACAAACGGCGAGGTGATGCCGGGGTTGTTCGAAATCAAGCCGACAGGCATCTCCACCGAACCAGTGCGCAACGCCGCGGCCGCATTCATCAATACTCTATCGCCGGTCCAATTAGCGAGAACCATCTACCCCGTCGACGACATCGAGTGGCGCAAGTGGATGAACCAGCACTTCTACGCGCGCCAGGGCATCTGTTTCGCCGACATGAGCAACGGCCAGCGCGAAGCAGCATTCGCTCTAATGCGCGCCTCCCTCAGCACGCAGGGCTTCGAATTAACGCGCAACATCATGCGTCTGAATGAAACGCTTGCGGAGTTATCGGGCGATCACGATTTCCTCGGCGAATGGCTGTACTACATCCAGGTCTACGGCAAACCCTCGGCAACGTACCCGTGGGGCTGGAAACTGGAAGGCCATCACGCGATCATCAATTACTTCGTGCTCGGCGATCAGGTGGTAATGACTCCGCTATTCATTGGGTCCGAGCCTGTGAAGGCTCCGTCCGGAAAATATAAAGGCCTTGAGATCCTGCAAAAGGAACAAAACGATGGTCGCGCGATGCTGAAAGCCCTGCCGGAAGCACAACAGAAGAAAGCAATCCTGAACTTCTCCAAAACCGGCAACAATAATCTGACGGAAGCCTTCAAAGACAACGTGGTCATCGACTACGCAGGCCTGCGGACTAATGAGTTAGCCGCCCCGACCCATCAGCGTCTGCGCGATCTGATTGCCCTCTACGTCAACAATATGGACGATGGCCACGCCCGTGTAAAGATGGACGAAGTCGACCGCCATATCGAGAACACCTGGTTCACATGGATCGGCGGCTTACAACCCGACGGCGCGTTCTATTACCGCGTCCAAAGCCCTGTGATCCTGATCGAGTTCGATCACCAGCGTCCAGCCAACCTGCGCAAATTCGCGGCTGACCCGAACAAACCAACGCAACAGCACATCCACTGCGTAGTGCGTACTCCCAACGGCAACGACTACGGCAAAGACCTGCTCCGGCAGCATTACCTGTCACATCCGCACACGACCTAACCAAAAACTCGAAGGAGGCAACAGTGGGTGCCCCACTTCTGGCCGATGTTGCCTAGGAAACAATCGTACACGTTTCATTATTCTGGTATGCCAGAGACAGGCACCTTCGCAAGACGCAAAACAAGTTCAGTAACAGCCGCCACAACTAGCCGCGTACGATTCATCAGACCTCATAACTCGCGGGCAATGTTCGCCCGCGGGGGGAAAGTTACTGCTGATTACTCGCCGAACCGGAGGCACTCCCGGTTCCACCAGCTTTCCTGCTCTCACTTCGTTAACCGC
>Ga0182035_10000239_pt1 | contig 24296 bp, 16 predicted proteins | sample flu12Cox44000170_FD_125969 | JGI IMG/M metagenome (GOLD analysis project Ga0182035, IMG submission 125969) | Lab enrichment of tropical soil microbial communities from Luquillo Experimental Forest, Puerto Rico - flux4day.12C.oxic.44.000.170 | ecosystem: Environmental > Terrestrial > Soil >...
GTCGGGAGAGAGACGAGCGCCTTCAGCGTCTCTTCCATGGCGGCTTGCTGACTATCGACAGTGGTCGAAATGGCATCGAGGACGTGGGCGGGCACCATCTGGTTGAAGCATACTAGTCTTTGCGCGCCGTCCAGGCCTTCGGCTTCGACGTGCGCGGTATCTAGCGACACGCTGCCAACCCGCCACGCGAACCTCTCGTCTAATGCGTCGGTATGCTGCGAGACGTGCGCTTCTCATGCCGCGAACTGCTGAAGCGTCCCGGCCTCGCGATTACGGCCATCATCTCCCTGACGCTCGGCATCGGCGCGACCACAGCTGTGTTCAGTGTCATCTACGGTTTACTGGTGAACCCGTTCCCGTACCAGGGCGCAGACCGCATGATCAACCTGACCGTGCTGAACGCGGCCGGCAACCGCCGATTCGTCGGCGTGACTGGTCCGCAGCTCGCGCTCCTTCGGGAGGCACGATGTGTCGACAGCCTCGCGGCGAGTTGGGGAACGTGGAATCTGACGACCACCGACGAAGACCTGCCTGAGGACGTTCCGTCTGTCCAGCTCACGGCGAACGCGGGCACGTATTTCGGCGTGCCCGCGCTACTGGGACGTACGATGGTGCCCTCCGACGCCCCCGAGGGCCAGGACCCGCAACCGGTCGTCGTGCTCAGCTACCTGTTCTGGCAACGTCACTTCAACAGCGATCCCACTGTCGTAGGACGCACGCTTCAACTCGTGCACAAGAACTACACAATCATCGGCGTCCTGCCGCCGCGGTTCACTTGGAACGACGCCGACGTGTATCTCCCGTTGAAGGTCACGAACGATACGAGCACTGTGTTCGCGCCGCTCATCAAGCTCAAGCCAGGGACCACTTACGCGGCGGCCAACGCGGAGCTCCAACCGTTGCTCGAACAGTTCGCGAAGGAGACTCCGAGCCACTTTCCCACGACATTCCGCGTCCAGATCAGGGGAATCAATGAGCGCTACATGGAACATCTTGGGCGCTCTCTGTTCCTGTTGCTGGGCGCCGTGGGGCTGCTCCTCCTCATCGGGTGCGCCAATGTGTCCATCCTGCTGCTCGCACGTGGCACGGCCCGCCAGCACGAGCTGGCTGTTCGCAGCGCGATCGGCGCAAGCCGTTGGCGGATTCAGCGCCAGCTTTTGACCGACGCGCTGGCGTTGTCCCTCCTGGGCGCGCTCGGGGGCGTCCTTCTGGCCTATCGCCTGCTCCCACTCTTGATCCGCTGGCTGCCTGAGTACTCGTTTCCGCACGAGGTGGCGATCAGCATCAATCTTCCCGTGCTGGCGTTCACCGTTGCGGTGGCGATCCTGACCGGCGTGCTCTTCGGTCTCGCGCCGGCCTTCCATTTCTCGCGCCCTGAGGTCGCTCAGCTCATGCAGTCGAGCTCCCGGCGAGCCACCGGCGGCGCGCGCGGAAAACACACGCACAGCCTGCTCGTGACCGCACAAATCGCGCTGACGCTCTTGCTGCTCACGTCCGCCGCTGCGGCCACCAACGGGTTTCTGCGGCTCGTGCGAACCGACCTTGGCTACGATCCACACCACACAATGTCGGTCGGCATTCCGGTGCACCAGAACACGCATGTCAGCTGGGCCGATCGATCGTCGTATTTCGAGCAGCTCCTGGCCCGCGTGGCTGCGATGCCGGAAGTGGTTTCTGCCGGACTTTCCACGAACGCCACACCGCCCTCGAACGGGGTGGATGTTGGCTTCGAGATCTTCGGGCGTCCCTCGAATCAGCAGGAGCAGTTACGCTTGAACTTCGTGAGCGCCGAATACTTTTCCGTTCTTCACATCCCGCTCCTGCAGGGCCGCCTCTGGGACCATCCCGAAGTCGTGCGCGGGGCGAACCTGGCCCTCGTCAATCAGACCCTGGCGCGGCAGTATTGGCCCGACGGCGACGTCATCGGGAAGGAGCTGCGACTCCCTGACGTGAAAGGCGAGCCGCCCTTCACGCAAGCGACGCCCGACAGCAACGGCTGGCTCCAAATCATCGGCGTGGTCGGCGACGCACGTGATGATGGGCTGAGGAAACCGGTGAAACCGGCGGTCTTCGTGCCCTTCACGCTGCAGATGCGGATGTGGACCCAAATCCTGGTCAGGACTCGCACCGATCCGCTCTCCCTTCTCCGTCGCGTTCGCGCCGAGGTGAAAGCCGTCGATCCCGATCAGCAGGTGTTCGGCCAGACGCGCGACCTCGAGGCGTGGATTGAGAGTCAGGACGAGTACGCGTACGGTCGTCTCGTCGCCTCGCTGTTCAGCGAGTTCTCATTGCTGGCGCTCGCCCTGGCTTCCTTCGGACTCTTCAGCGTCGTTTCCTACGGCGTCGCGCAGCGGACCAATGAATTCGGCATTCGCATGGCGCTCGGTGCCACACGCGGGCAGGTCCTTGCTCTCGTGCTCACGTCCTCGGTCCGTCATGTCGTTGCCGGGCTTGCAAGTGGGCTGCTTCTGAGTCTGCTGTTGAAGGGAGCCCTAGCTCGGTGGGCCGAAGGGAGCGAGCACAATCCGCAGGTCGTAGCCGCGGTCACGGTCCTCCTTGTTGTGACGTCCGCGCTGGCGGCGCTCGTTCCCGCACGCCGCGCGTCTGCTGTCGATCCCGTGGAGGCCTTGCGTTACGAGTAGGCGGGGACTGGTTGCGACGGCGCCTGGGTCGGCGGGACGGCTGAGCGGACGCCGAGTCGCGCGCCGCGTCATTGGCCAACGCGGGATCTCAGCAACATTTCATAGTGACGAGAGCCGCTCGACGCGCGGGCATCCGCAAATGTGCTGCCCCCGAGGACCCGCAGCTGATGAGTGGTTGGATCGTGATCCACCTCGACACACAGCCCGGGATCGAAGGCACGCGTCTCGTCGACCAGATCCAGCACGTTCGCGCCGAAGTCGCCGTCGCTTCGCGTCAGCAGATAGACGGCAGGCGCCATTCGCGCGAAGTCCGTCAGGAAAGCGCGGCACGCCTCGATTTCGACATGCTGCAGCACCAGCGCCGCATACACCAGATCGAACCGATCGGTCGTGAGCGCGCTCCAGTCATCCTCGAGCCTGACGCGCGGCTCGAGGTTCTCCGAAGACGGCACCGCGAGGCCCTTGGACTGTTGCGCGAAGAGAGCGCGGCACCGCGCGATCATCGCCGGCAGGTCGAAGCCGACGACACGATCCGCCACGGACGTCAAGTATGGAAAGTTCCGGCCGAGCCCGCAGCCGAAATCCAGGATCTGGCGAAGAGGGGAGGGAAGCGCCAGTGTCGGGGCGTACGGCGTGAAGGGCTTGCCCGCCTTGAACCCCGTCAGAATGTGTTCGCGGAGCTCGTCGAGATCAGCGGAGCGGGCGAGCGAGGACCAGTCGCCGGAACCAGGCATCGAGACATTGTAAATGTTGGAGTTGGGGTGCTAGTCCGCCGACGCCTTGTCGGTAAGCCGCCCCTCCATGACGGTCACCGCCTGGCCTGCTAACCGCACGCGGTCCGCTTCGAGCCTCACCTTGATCACCCCGCCGCGCGCAGATACCTGGTGCGCGACGAACTCACGCTTCTTCAGTCGCCGCGCCCAATACGGCCCCAGACAACAATGCGCCGAGCCAGTCACGGGATCCTCATTGATGCCAAACGCCGGCGCAAAGAACCGCGACACGAAGTCGACGTCCGGTGCCGCGCCCCGCGCCGTCGCAATCACGCCCCGCACCGGAAATCCGCTCAGACGCGCAAAATCAGGTTCCAGCCGCTTGACGGTCTCCTCATTGTCCAGTTCGACCAGGAAATCGAAGTGCGATCGCCCGAAGTAGCGCGGCGTCGCACCAATCGCATCCGCGAGCCCCGGCGGAGCGGAGACCTTCTCATCGGGTGTCGCCGGAAAGTCCAGCTCGATCCAAGCCGGAGCGTCGGGGGTCCCCGGCGGGGCGCCCGCGCCGGACTGCCCGGCCGCCCGCGTCGCGGTCAGCAGCCCGCTCTTTGTCCGAAACCGCGCCGGCGCGCCCGCAGCCAACCCGCCTGATTCCCAGAGCACATGTGCGCTGGCGAGCGTCGCGTGGCCGCACAAGTCGACCTCGGCCACCGGCGTGAACCACCGCAGCGAGAACCCGTCGCCCTCAGCGTACAGGAACGCCGTTTCCGAGAGGTTCATCTCGCGCGCGACACGCTGCATCCAGCGCTCTCCGCGCGCCGCCGGCAACACACACACCGCCGCAGGATTTCCGGCAAATGCTTCGGAGGTGAACGCATCGACGACGATCACGCCAAGACTCATCGTGCCCTCATGGCCCATCTCAACGACGACCATCACTCACGGCGTCGCTCCGGCAGCCGCTTCGCTCGTTGCCAAGGCAGTCCGTTGAATGGGCGTCCCGGTCGATCGCACCAGACGATCGTACGCTGCAGCGATTCGCGATGTCATGGGCCCCGGCCGCCGGCCGCCGCGCTCGGCGCCGCTCCCTATGCCCCGGCCGTCCACGGTGACCACCGGCACGATCTCCGCCATCGTCCCACACATGAACGCTTCGCGGGCGGTCCACACGTCGAACAGCGTGAACGGACGCTCCTCCGTGCGAATGCCGAGATCCGCCGCGAGATCGAGGACCGTCTCGCGGGTGATTCCCCGGAGAGTGGTCGCCGTTGGCGGGGTCATCAGCGTTCGATCGACCACGATGAAGAGATTGTCCGCCGTCGCTTCCGCCACAGACCCATGCTGATCGAGGAGGAGCGCCTCGTCGGCACCGCGATCCGTGGCCTCTATCCGCGCGAGCACGTTGTTCAGGTAGTTCAGCGACTTGATCGACGGACTGAGCACATCGGGCGCGGGCCGTCGGAACGCCGATGTCACCAGCGCGACGCCCTGCCGCGATTTCTGCCCGTAGAGCGCGCCAACCGGCCTGGCGATCACGATGATCTCCGGGCGCAGACAGGATCGCGGGTCGATCCCCAAATCGCCTGCGCCTCGCGTGACCACCAACCGCACGTAGCCGTCGGCGGCGCCGAGGTCGTTCCTCCGACACGTTTCGAGGACGAGATCCGCCACTTCATCGCGCGACGCGGGGATCTCGAGGCGGATCGCCTTCGCCGAATCGAACAGCCGCTCGATGTGACGCTCGAGCTTGAAGACGCGCCCGTTGTAGGCGCGAATGCCCTCGAAAACGCCGTCCCCGTACAGAAGCCCATGGTCGAAGACGCTGATGCCGGCGCTCGCCGACGGCGCGAACCTCCCGCCCGCATACACAATCGTGTTCATAGGACTGGTTCCTTTCCGCGTAGAATGAGCGATTATGGCCAGACAGGCAGTGCCCAAACCGAGCCAATCGGTCATTGGATTGTTTCGAGCGCTCAAGGTGGATCCCCAAGGCGTCCCGCGCCGACGGCCGTTCTATCGCCGCCTCGTGGAGCTCGTCGACCGTGGCGTCGCCCGGCAGGAGCTGACCGCTGGCTTTCAGCTCCCGCCCGAACGCGAACTCGCCCGGGCCCTGGCTGTCAGCCGGGCCACTATCGTGGCCGCGTATCGGGAGCTCGAGGCGAGAGGCCTGGTGCGGGCGTACGTCGGCCGCGGGACCTTCGTCTGCGCGCGACCCGATCCCGGCAGCGCCCCGTTTTCCTGGCGCGGAAAAGTGTCGGCAGCCGCGCTCCAATCAGACGATGCGACGGTTCGAGATCTGGTGGCGCAGGCGGCGGATCCGGCGCTGACGTCGTTTGCCGCGGGAACTCCAGCGCTCGAATGCTTTCCGACCGCGGCCTTTCGAGGCGCGATCGACGCGATTCTTTCACGCGATCCCGCTCCGTCCCTCAGGCTCGGGCCGACGGAAGGACAGCCACGCTTCCGCGCCGCGCTTGCCGATCGCTTCGGCGGCTCGCCTGAGAACATCCTCGTTCTGGCTGGCGCACAGCAAGGACTGGACCTGCTTGCGCGGTGCCTCGTCGATCCGGGTGACGCAGTCATCATCGATCGGCCCGGATATCTCGGCGCGATTAGCACGTTCCGCTCGGCCGGTGCGAGGCTCGCCGGATGGGACATTCAACGGGCAGACCTCGACGAGCTCGAGGAGCTCATGCTTCGCTATCGCCCGAAGCTGATGTACCTCAACCCCACTCATCAGAATCCGACCAGCTTCACGCTCCCGATTCGCGCGCGCCGGGAGCTCATCGAGCTGGCCGAGCGCTATCGCGTGCCGATCATCGAGGACGACACCTATCGCGAATTGTCACTGGGCGTCCCGCCGCCGCCGTCGCTCTACGAGCTCGACGAGCTCAATGCCGTCGTTATACATCTCAACAGCTTTGCCAAAATGCTCGCGCCGGGACTGCGTCTCGGTTGGATTTCCGCCGTGCCCTCGATCGTCGAACAGCTCGCCCTCATCAAGCAACGCGTCGATCCCCACACGCAGAACTTGTCGCAGCTGGCCGTCGCTGAGCTCATAGAGTCAGGCGCATTCGATCGCCACCTGGGGCAGTTGCGGGGCGAGCATCGTCGCCGCCGCGACGCGATGGTCAAGGCGTTGCGGCAGCAGGTGCTGCCCGGCATGCTGCGCTTCGCCGTTCCCGAGGGTGGGCTGTACCTCTGGTGCCAACTGCCCGCGCGAGTCCGCGCGAAGGACGTGCAGCGCGAGGCCTTTCGCGACGGCGTCGTCTTCGTGCCGGGTGAGGCGTTTTACGTCGACCGTGGCGGGGCCCACGAGCTCCGGGTGTGCTACACGGCCCAACCGGCCGAGCGCGCGCCGAAGGCCGCGCGCGCGCTGGCGCGGGCGATCGCGGAGGTCGAGCGTCGAGGCGAGGCGGAGCCCGCGCTGGTGTCGCTCGCTTGAGTGACGGCACGGTTGAGTGGGTGGGCTGCGAGGCACGCTTCGTGGCTCCCACGATAACAGTTCTGTAATCGCCAGCCGACAGAAGCCGACCAGCTGGGCCGTCGCAATTCATCCGCGTGCCCGCGCCTGCATGGCCCTGCCACCGGCACGTCCGTTGCGCAACCCCCTGCGAACTTCGAAGGAGGTTGCATGTACTGGGTTGTCGTTGCAATGTTGGCTATCGTCGGGTACGCCTGGTTCAAAGTTCGTCGGCGTCGTAAGGACGCGCAGGCCCACTAGGCTCGCGCGGGCTGCGTGATAGAGTGGCCGACGTGCATGGTCGAGCCGCTCATCCGCGACATTTCTGATACGGCCCGGTGGGTCGCCGTCTATCGCGCTCGCGAGACCGACCGGCCGGACGCGGCTTTCCAAGACCCCTTCGCCCGCGCTCTTGCCGGGGAGCGCGGCGAGCGCATTGCCGCTTCAATGGCCGATGCCAACATGGAGTGGTCGATGGTCGCGCGCACGTACGCGTTCGATCGGCTGCTGGCCAAGGAAATCGAGAGCGGAACCGACCTCGTCGTCAATCTCGCTGCCGGCCTCGACGCGCGCCCGTACCGCCTCGACCTGCCCCGCTCGCTTCGCTGGGTCGAGGTCGACCTCCCTGAGATCCTCGACTATAAGGCGGGCGTGCTCGCCAACGCCGCTCCGCGCTGTATTCTCGAGCGCATCCCGCTCGACCTGTCGAACCACGATGCGCGACGCGGGCTATTCGCCAACCTGGCCCGGCGCGCCTCGCGGGCCGTCGTGATGAGCGAGGGGTTGCTGATCTATCTGATGGCCGACGAAGTCGGCGCGTTGGCCAGCGACCTCAGGGAAGCTGGAGTCAGCGATGTCACTGCCTCCGTCGGGTTCCAACGTTGGATAATCGACATCGTGTCTCCCGGTCTGTTGACCATGATCAATGAGCGCGCGGGTGAGATCGTTCGGCAGGCCGGGGCACCATTCCTGTTCGGACCACCGGAAGGCCCCGTCTTCTTCGAGCGTTACGGCTGGCAGGTTTTGCGCGTGCGATCGCTGCTCAAGACCGCCGCCGCGCTCAAGCGCCTGCCTTTCTTCTTGCGCCTCATGGCGTTGCTGCCCGAAGGCTCGCCGCCCGGCGGCTCGCGCCCCTGGTCCGGCGTCTGCCTGCTCGGCAACAGTCAGGTGCATCCCACGGACTGGCGCGTTATTTCCCCACAACAACCGGCCGGAGCGCGCCGCCGGTCTGCCTCGACTTCAGCCAGTCCTGCAGCCGCGCCATGTAGGTGTAGACGACCGGAGTCAGATACAACGTGACCAGCTGCGAGAAAAGCAGCCCGCCGACGACGACCAGTCCGAGCGGTTGCCTGGCCTCACCGCCTGCGCCGTAGCCGAGCGCAATCGGTACCGCCCCCAACAGCGCCGCCATCGTCGTCATCATGATCGGGCGGAACCGGATCAAGCAGCCCTCGTAGATCGCCTCCTGCGGTTTCTTGCCGGACCGCTCCGCTTCGAGCGCGAAGTCAATCTGCATGATCGCGTTCTTCTCGACGATCCCGATGAGCATGATCATTCCGACGAACGCGTAGATGTTCAGGTCCATGCCGAAGAGGATGAGGGTGACCAGCGCGCCGAAGCCCGCCGAGGGCAGGCCGGAGAGAATCGTCAGCGGATGAATGTAGCTTTCGTACAGGATGCCGAGCACGATGTAGACCACCATGATGGCAATCACGAGCAGCACGGCAAGGTTGCCGAGCGAGCTCTGGAACGCGAGCGCCGCTCCCTGGAACTGCCCGCCGACGGTCTCTGGCAACGTCTGATCGGCGATTTCCCGCACCTCCGTGAGCACGGTACCCAGCGCCGCGCCCGGTTTGAGGCCGAAGGAGATCGTCACCGCCGGCAACTGGCCCTTGTGGTTCACCGTCTGCGGGCCGACGACCTGAGTCATCGTGGCGAGCGTATCCAGCGGAACGACCGTCCCGGCCGTTGTCGTCCCGCTCGACGTGCCCGAGCCACCGAACCCACCGGAACTGGCTGTCCCGCCGGTCACACCCGACCCGCTTGACCCGCCTGCACCCGACCCACCCGTTCCGCCAGACCCAGTCGACGCTCCCGACCCGCCGGTTCCCGCCCCGGCGTTCGGCGTCGCCTTGAAGTACAGGAGCGACAACGCGGCGGGATCGGCCTGGTACTGCGGCGCCAGCTCGAGGAGCACTTTGTACTCGTTGACCGGCGCGTAAATCGTCGACACCCACCGCGGACCGTACGCATCGTAAAACGCGTTCTCGATCTGATTCGCGGTCACGCCCAGCGCCGCCGCCTTGTCGCGATCGATCTGCACGTTGACCTGCGGGCTGTTGATCTCGAGATCGCTCGTCAGGTCGACGATGCCGGGTACGTCGGCGAGCGCTTTCTTCAGCTGACGCGATGCCTCATACAGCGCCTCGCGATCCGGTGACTGCATCGAGTACTGATACAGGCTTTTCGACACCTGGCCGCCAATGCGCACCGTCGGCGGGTTCTGGAGGAATACTTCCATCCCCGGCACCCTGGAGAGCTCGGGCCGCAGCCTCTCGATGATGTCGTCGGCGAGCTCGTTGCGCTCGCTGCGCGGCTTCAGGTGGACGACGATCTGGCCGAGATTGGGGCCACCCAGCGTATTCGCGGCGGTGCCGCCGATCGTGGAGACGAGCCCTGCGACGTTCGGATCCCGCCGGATGATGTCGGCGATCCTCGACTGGTATTCGACCAGCTTGTCGTAGGACGTCCCTTGCGCCGCCTCGGTCACGACCGCAATCTGGTCGGTGTCCTGATTGGGAATGAAGCCTTTCGGCACGATGACGAAGAGCACCGCCGTCAGCACCAGGACGACCGCAAACGCCACCATCGTCGCCGGCCGGTGCTGCAGCACAATCCTGAGCGTGTGGTCGTAACCGCGGAGCAGGCTCTGGAACGCCGCCTCGGTGATCTGCTCGAACCGCGACTCGCTCGCCTCCGGCGCCTCGGCCGCTGCGTGCCCGTCCCGACCCTCACGTCCTTCGCGCCTCTCTCCCGCCTGGTGTCCTTCGTGCCCCTCCCCTTCGTGCGCTGCGTGCCTTTTGTGACCTTTCAAAAACCGGCTGCACAGCATCGGCGTCAGGGTGACCGACACCACCCCGGAAATCAGAATCGCGACGCAGATCGTGACCGAGAACTCCCGGAACAGCCGGCCGAGCACGCCGCCCATGAACAGCACCGGGATGAACACGGCGACCAACGAGAGCGTCATCGAGACAATCGTGAAGCCGATCTCGCGCGACCCCACGAGGGACGCCGTCAACGGGTCTTCTCCCATTTCCACGTGACGGTAGATGTTCTCCAACATCACGATCGCGTCATCGACCACGAAGCCGACCGAGAGAATGAACGCCATCATCGACAGGTTATCGAGGCTGTAGCCCAACAGGTACATGACGGCGAATGTGCCGATGATGGAGAAGGGCAACGCCAGGCTCGGGATGACCGTCGCCCACACGTTGCGCAGGAACACGTAGATGACCATGATCACGAGCGCCAGCGTCAGCGCCATCGTGAACTGCACATCGCGATACGACTCGCGAATCGTGTCCGACCGGTCGTAGAGCACGTCCATGTGCACGCTGGTCGGCAGCTCCAGCCGGAACTGCGGCATGAGCGCCTTGACCGCATCGGCCACCGCAATGGTGTTCGTGCCCGGCTGCCGCTGAATGCCGAGCGTGATCGCCCGCTGCTCGCTGTCGGCAGTGTAGTACCATGACGCCGTCCGCTGGTCCTCGACGCCGTCGATCACGTTCCCCAGCTCCGACAGCCGCACCGGCGCGCCGTTCCGGTAGGTCACGATCATGTCCCGGTACTCGGCAGCGTTCATCAGCTGACCGGTCGCCTGGAGCGTGAACGCCTTGTGCGGGCCGATGATCGACCCCGTCGGCGTGTTGACGTTCCAGTTGCGCAACGCCGCCTCGACTTCGTTGATGCCGATCTGCCGGGCGGCGAGCGCGTGCGGATCGAGCTGCGCGTGCACGGCGTACTTCTGGCTGCCGAGCACTTGGACCTGCGCAACCCCGCTCACCATCGAAATCCGCTGCGCGATGCGCGTCTCCGCGTAGTCGTCGAGCGTCCACGGCGGCATCGTGGCCGAGGTGATCACCAGATAGAGGATGGGCTGGTCCGCCGGGTTGACCTTCGTGAAGGTGGGCGGCGTCGGCATGCCCTGCGGGAGCAGGCGGGCCGCCTGCGTGATCGCGGCCTGAACGTCGACCGCTGCGCCGTCGAGGCTGCGGTTCAGGTCGAACTCCAGCGTGATCTGCGTCGAACCGAGCGAGTTGACCGACGTCATCGACTCGAGGCCGGCAATCATCGAGAACTGGTTCTCGAGCGGCGTGGCGACCGACGCCCCCATCGTCTCGGGGCTCGCGCCCGGGAGTTGCGCCGTCACCAGCAGCGTCGGAAAATCGACGTTCGGGAGATCGCTGACCGGCAGCGAGCGATACGCGACGAGACCGAACAGCGCGATCGCCGCCATCAGCAGGCTCGTCGCAATCGGCCGCCGGATAAATCCTTCAGAAATATTCACGCTCAAATCCCCGCATCACGACTCCCAATCCCCGATCGCCCATCCAGATCACGCGAGCGGCGCCGGCTGACCGCCGACGACTGACGGCTGAGGCCGGATAGCCGACGTTTTGAACGCCGCCGCCATGTAGGTGTACACCACCGGCGTCAGATACAGCGTAATCAGCTGCGAGACCATCAAGCCCCCGACCACGCACAACCCGAGCGGGCGCCGAGCCTCACCGCCCGCTCCGTAGCCGAGCGCAATCGGCACCGACCCCAGGAGCGCCGCCATCGTCGTCATCATGATCGGCCGGAAGCGGATGATGCACCCCTCGTAGATCGCCTCGGTCGGCGCCTTCCCGTGCTGCCGCTCCGCCTCGAGCGCGAAGTCAATCTGCATGATCGCATTCTTCTTCACGATCCCGATGAGCATGACCAGGCCGACAAAGGAATAGATATTCAGCTCGTTGCCGAACAGATACAGCGTGACGAGCGCGCCCAGGCCCGCCGAGGGCAGCCCGGACAGAATCGTGATCGGATGGATGTAGCTTTCGTACAACGCGCCGAGCACGATGTAGACGACCCCGATGGCCACGAAGAGCAGCAGGCCAAGGTTTGTCATCGACTGCTGGAAGACGCGCGCCGATCCCTCGAAGCTCGTCGTAATCGTCGGCGGCAGCACACGATCCGCGACCTGCTTGACGTGCGCGGTCGCCGCGCCTAGCGACACGCCCGGCCTGAGCCCGAACGACACCGAGACCGACGGCAGCTGTCCCGAATGATTGATCGACTGCGGCCCGACGGTCTCCTTGAAGTCGACCACCGACTCGAGCGGCACCAGCCCTCCCGACGCCGTCCGGAACGCCACCTTCTGCAGCGAGTCGGTTGCCGCCTGGTACTTCGGATCGAGCTCGATGAGCACGCGGTACTGCGCCGTGGAGCCGTAAATCGTCGACGACCACTTGGGTCCCAGCCCGTCGTACAGCGCGTTCTGAATGGTCGAGGCGTTGAGCCCGACCATCGCGGCCTTGTCGCGGTTGATGACCAGGTTGACGCGCGGGCTCTTCATCTCCATGTCGGTGGAGACATCCTGCACCTCGGGCACCTCTGACGCCAGCGCCTGCTCGAGCTGCGGCCCCCAGACGTACAGGTCGTCGGTGTTCATCGCCTGCATCATGATGCTGAAGTTCTGGTTGCCCATGCGCCCGCCGATCTGCAGAGACGGCGGCAACCCGACGAAGCCGCGGAATCCAGGGAATCTCAGGAGCTGCGGCCGCAGCTGCATCGCGATCTGCTGCGCGGTCTGGTCGCGCTCCGCGCGCGGCACGAGCTGCACCTGGAGGCGGCCGTTGTTCGCCCCGCCGCCGCCGGGGCCGTAGCCACCGCCGCCGCCGCCGACGCTGGCCAGGAACGAATCGACATATTTGTTCTTGATGACAATGTCGGCAGCCTGCTGTGTCCAGCGCGCCATGTCGTAGTACGACGTTCCCTGCGCCGCCTGCAGGTTGACGAACATGGAGTCGTTGTCCTGATCTGGAATGAACCCGGTCGGGATGATGTTGAACATGTGCACGGTCGCGCCGAGCACCGCGACGAACACGACCATCATCGCGAGTCGATGCCGCAAGACCAGCCGCAGGCTCTTCTCGTAGGCCGCCAGCAGCGCATCGAACGCACGATCCATCAGGCCGGCAAATCCCTTCTTGCTGTGCACGACCCGCAGGAACCGGCTGCACAGCATCGGCGTCAGCGTGACCGAGACGATGCCCGAGATGAGAATCGCCGTCGTGATGGTCACCGCAAACTCTCGAAACAGCCGCCCCAGAATGCCGCTCATGAAGAGGATCGGGATGAACACGGCCGCAAGCGACGTGGTCATCGTCAGAATCGTGAAGGCGATCTCCTTCGACCCCGCGAGCGCGGCCTGCAGCGGCGCGACGCCCCGCTCCAAATGGCGGACGATGTTTTCCAGCATCACGATCGCATCGTCCACGACGAAGCCAATCGACAGGATCAGCGCCATCATGGAGAGGTTGTTCAGGCTGAAGTGCAGCATCTGCATGACCGCGAACGTGCCCAGGATCGAGAAGGGCAGCGCCAGCGCAGGAATGAGCGTCGCCGAACCGTTGTGAAGGAAGAGAAAGATGACGCCCACGACGAGCAGCAGCGTCACCAGCATCGTGACCTGAATGTCTTTGAACGCCGCGCGAATCGTCCGGGACCGATCCTGCCGTGGCGTGAGCTGCACCGAGGGCGGAAGCTGCGCCTGGAAGGTGGGGAGCAGCGCTCGAACCGCGTTGGTGACCTCGATCGTATTGCTGCCGGGCTGCCGCATGACTTGCAGCGTAATTGCCGTGCGCTTGAGCGGCGGGGCCGTCGGCCCTCCCGGTTTGGTGTAGAACCAGGAGCCGTTGAACACGTTCTCGACGCTGTCAATCACGTTGGCGACCGCATCGAGCCGCACGGGCGCGCCCTGCCGGTAGGCCACGATGATCGGCCTGAACGCCGCGGCGTTCATCAGTTGTCCTTCCGCCTTGATGTTGTACGTCGAATGCGGGCCGAACAGCTGGCCTGTGGGCAGGTTGACGTTCCAGTTCTGGAGCGCCTGATCGACCTCGTTGATGCCGATCTGCTGCGCGTGCAGCTTGTCCGGATCCAGCTGGACGCGCACGGCGTACTTTGCCGCCCCCTGGACGACGACCTGCGAGACCCCGCTGACCATCGAGATCCGGGGCGCAATCAATGTCTCCGCGTAGTCGTCGAGCACCGAGAGCGGCAGGGTGTTCGACGTGAAATTGATCATCAGGATCGGCTGATCGTTCGGGTTGTTCTTCCGGAACGAGGGCGGCGTCGGCATTCCGGCCGGGAGCAGCGGCATCACCGCCGCGATGGCCGTCTGCACGTCTACCGTGGCGCTGTCGATATCGCGGCCCAGATCGAACTGCAGCGTGATGTTCGTGCTGCCCGAGCTGCTCCTGGACGTCATCGAATCCAGGCCGGCGATGGTCGTGAACTGCCGCTCGAGCGGGCTCGCGACCGCTGACGCCATGGTTGCGGGGTCGCCGCCCGGAAGCCCTGCGTTGACGTTGAGAGTGGGATAGTCGACTTGTGGCAGATCACTCACCGGCAGCGCGCGGTACGCCACGAAGCCAAAAAGCGCGATCGCGGCCATCAGCAGGCTGGTGGCGATCGGCCGCCGGATGAAGACTTCAGATACGTTCACGAGTAATGACTACGGGGAATGAGTCCTGAGCCCGGGTCTATTGCGGCCCCCGCCCCTGGCCGCCGCCTTGCCCTTGTCCCCGGCCGCCCCGGCCACGCCCGCCCCCGCCTGCACCGCCCGTGTCCGTCGTCACGCGCGAGCCAGGCTCCAGCCGCAATTGCCCTTCGGTGACCACCGTTTCGCCGGCCGCGAGACCCTTCTCGATGACAATGTCCTGATCGACGCGCTGCGCCGAGACGATCGGCCGCTGCTCGACCGTCGAATCGGCCTTGACCACGAACACGTACTGGCCGTCCTGACCCGTCTGGACCGCCTGCGACGGTACGACCACGGCGTGTGGGACCATCCCGAGCCGCAGCGAGACACGCGTGAACTGCCCCGGCCAGAGCCGCCGATCCGCGTTCGGGAACGCCGCCTTCAGCTTAATCGTATCGGTCGCCACGTCGACGGCGTTGTCGACGAAAGCAAGCGTCCCGATCACAGGTTGCGCTTCCGCATCCTGAGGCGTCGCCGTGACCTGGAGCTTCGCGGCGCCCGCGCTCATGTGGCTCTTGATCGTCGCAAGGTGGACGGCCGGCACGGCGAACGTGACGTAGATCGGTTCCACGCGGTCAACTGTGATCAACTCGAGCTGATTCGCCGTGATCAGGCTGCCGACCTTGACCTCGAGGTTGCCCGTGCGTCCGTCGATGGGCGACATGATGACCGTGTAACCCAGTTGGACCCGTGCCGTTTCCACGGCCGCCTCCTGGGCCACCAGCTCCGCTTTCGCGCTCTCGACATTGGCGCGATCGGCGCTGACGACCGCCCGCGCGGCATCTGACTGGGCGCGCGCCTGCTCGCCGGCGTCCTTCGAGATGATGCCGCGCTGCTGCAGCTGAGACTGCCGCTCGGCTGTGAGCTGTTGGTACTCGGCGTTCGATGCGTCCCGATTGAGCTGCGCCTCGGCCTGCGCGAGGAGCGCTTTGTCGCGTGCCAGATTCGCCTCGGCCTGCGCGAGCGCCGCCTCGAACGGCCGGCGATCGAGCGTGAACAGACGCTGCCCCGCTTTGACGAAGTCGCCTTCGTGGAACGCGATCTCCTGGAGTTGCCCCGTGACCTGCGAGCGGATGGAGATCGCCGCGAACGCCTCAACGTTGCCGATGGCCGCGATGTCGACCGGAACGTCTTTTTCAAAGGCTTTGGCGGTGACGACCACTGCATCCCCGCCGCCGCCCCGGCCACCCCGGCCGCGGCCGCCTCCGGCCGCTCCGGCGCCAGCCGCCGAGGTCTTGTTGCTGCAAGCCGATGCGGAGATCACCGCAACGGCAAGAATCACACGAGCCCCGAGTAACGTGCCCCGAGTAATGTCGAGATCGCGTCTTCGCACCGTAGGAAGCCCTCGTCACAACCAAGAGAAACCGAGCTGCGAAACCACTCGTTCGGCCCCCGGCGTGGTAAGCCGGGGATAGGAGCCCCCGGAGTGATAGTGTCGGACTGATACTACAACTGGCATACGGAACCGTACCGGGCGGTATTTACCGCCAGGACGTCATTTGATGTCTCTTTACGAAATACTTATTGAGTCGTGGGACGAGGCACGACGCCCCGAGCCACAGGAAGACGAACACGCCCTCGAGTCCGGCCGCGTTCTGTTCCTCCCCGAGCTGAGGTTTCAGGCGACGCCCGATGAGACGCCGCTTTTCGCCCCTGAGATCCTGGCCGGCTCCAAGAACGCCAGCTTCAACCCCGCCACCGGCAGGTTGAGCGGAACGACGCTGGGTGGCATCCAGGCCGACCGGCTCCTGGGCCTGCTGCGGCGTTTCAGCACCGCCGCTGCCGCTTTAGCCGGCACGCTCTTGCCCTCGTATAGGGGACGGCTCGCGCTGGCGCGCGCCAGCTTCCGTCCGGCCGAAATCGCGGGGCGCGTGACCTCCTGGCGCAAAGACGATACACGTCTTCACGTCGACAGCTTCCCGGCGACCCCGTCCGGCGGCCGCCGTATCCTGCGGCTCTTCACGAACGTCAATCCAGACCAACGGGCTCGAACCTGGAGGATCGGTGGCGAGTTCGAGCCGGTCGCCCGCCGTTTCGCGGCGAACCTGCGGCTGCCGTGGCCCGGAACGAGCCGCCTGCTGGCGCTTGCTCGAATCACAAAGACACCGCGCACGCCGTACGACGCGTTGATGCTTCAACTACACGATGCGATGAAGGCAGACGAAGATTTTCAGAAGACGACGCCGCAAACGAGGATGGACTTTCCTGCGGGAACGACGTGGCTGGCGTTCACCGACCAGGTGAGCCACGCGGCGATGGCCGGTCAATATCAGTTGGAGCAGACGTTCCTGTTGCCGGTGGACGCGATGCGCGAGCCCGAACGCTCTCCCCTGCGGGTCCTGGAGCGGCTGAAGGGCAGGGCGCTCACGTGAGGTCCGAGTCGCGATGAGGCTTTACGTCCGCGCCCTGAGCAGCAGCACCGGCACGTTGACCAGGTGCCGCACGCGATCGGCCGTCGTTCCATGCACCAGGTCGGCGAGGTAACGGTGCCCGTGGGTCGACATGGCGATGAGATCGACGCTTCCGCTGTTCGCGATCTTCACCAGCTCCGACGCCGGATCCCCCATCGCCAATTGGATCTCGACCGAGCGTCCAGCCTCGGTCAGCTCGCGCTTCAGAGATTCGAGATACGCGCGGTCGTCCTTCATCTCCTCGGATTCGCGCAACTGGAGCTGATCGAAGTTGCGTGCCGCCCAGCCATCCGCCACGTGCACGAGCAACAGCTCTGCCCCAGTCATCTCCGCCAGCTTCGCGACATGCTCGATGATGGTCCGGTCGGCTGCCGAGTGCTCGACCGCGACCAGAATGCGGCGGTACATGACGCGCCTCGCGTAACGAGGACCAAGGACTCGGGCCCAAGGTCCAAGGACTAATCTTAGCCCTTCCCCCCGTTCGACATCGAGGCTAGGAAGTCGGAGTTCGTCTTCGTCTTCGCCATCCTCGACAGCAGCAGCTCCATCGCCTCAACCGGCGACAGCGGCGTCAACACCTTCCGCAGGACCCACACGCGATTGAGGTCTTCCCGCGCGATGAGCAGCTCCTCCTTGCGCGTGCCGCTCTTCTGAATGTCAATCGACGGGAACACGCGGCGATCGGTCAGCTTCCGATCGAGATGGATTTCGAGGTTGCCGGTTCCCTTGAACTCCTCGAAGATCACTTCATCCATGCGGGACCCAGTGTCGATGAGCGCCGTCGAGATGATGGTCAGCGACCCGCCTTCTTCGATGTTCCTCGCTGCCCCGAAGAACCGCTTCGGCCGCTGAAGGGCGTTGCTGTCCACGCCGCCCGACAGCACCTTGCCCGACGGCGGCACGATCGTGTTGTACGCGCGTGCGAGGCGCGTGATCGAGTCGAGCAGGATCACGACGTCCTTCTTGTGCTCGACCAACCGCTTCGCCTTCTCGATGACCATCTCGGCCACCTGCACGTGCCGCTGCGCGGGCTCGTCGAACGTCGAGGAAATGACCTCGCCACGCACCGAGCGCTGCATGTCGGTGACCTCCTCGGGCCGCTCGTCGATGAGCAGCACGATGAGGTACACCTCCGGGTGGTTCCTCGTGATGCTGTTCGCGATGTTCTGCAGCAGCATCGTCTTGCCGGTCCGTGGCGGGGCGACGATCAACCCGCGCTGCCCCTTCCCGATCGGCACCATCAGATCGAGCACACGCGCCGACAGGTTCTCCCCATCGGTTTCGAGCCCGATGCGCGCCTGCGGGTACAACGGCGTCAGGTTTTCGAAGAAGACTTTTTCGCGCGCCCGCTCAGGCGGCTCGAAGTTCACCGCTTCGACCTTGATGAGGGCGAAGTAGCGCTCCCCGTCCTTGGGCGGCCGGATCTGGCCCGACACCGTGTCGCCTGTGTGCAGATCGAACTTGCGAATCTGCGACGGCGATACGTAGATGTCATCGGGCCCGGGCAAGTAGTTGTAGTCGGGCGCCCGCAGAAACCCGAAGCCGTCCGGCAGCACCTCGAGGACCCCCTCCGAGAAGATCAGCCCGCTCTTCTCGGCCCGCGCCTTCAGGATCTCGAAGATGAGCTCCTGCTTGCGCATGCCCGTCGCGCCGGGCACATCGAGCCCTTTCGCGACCTTGGTGAGCGCCCCGACGCTCATGTCCTTCAGCGTCGAGAGCTCGAGCTTCTCGGGGGGCGGCGCCGCGGGCGGGCCGGCGGCGCCATTGGGTCTGGCGCCGGTCACCGGCGCTTGCTGCCCGCCCGCAGGTTGTTGTTGTTCAGGAGTCGATCGATCAGTTTCCACAGGTCATCCAGTCCTTCGCCCGTGTCGGCCGAGAACGGCAGCACGGGATGTTCAAACACGGCCTCGTACGTCTTCATCGCGCGTTGCCGTTCCGCGCGCGACAGCTTGTCGATTTTGGTCGCGACCACCCCGGTCGCCGACGCCGCCTGCGACAGCCAGACCCACGCCTTGGCGTCGCTCTCGAGCCCGGGATGCCGGGCGTCCACCAGCAGCAACGCTGCTGGAGATCGCGCGAAGACCGCGCGGGCGATGTCGTCGAAATCCCGAGGCCCTTCCCGTCGGTTCCGCTTTGCGAAGCCATAGCCGGGGAGATCCACCAGATAGAACGGCGGCGCTTGCCCCCGGACGACGCGGTACAGGTTTCCCAGCCGCGTCTTGCCCGGTGCGCCGCTCGTGCGCGCCAGACGCCGCCGGACCAGCGCATTGATCAGGCTCGACTTGCCAACGTTCGATCGGCCGACCAGCGCAATCACGCCCAGCGAGTCTTGGGGGAGATCGCCCGCGCCCGCGGCGCTCCGCACGAAGGCGGCGTCAATGTTCACGAGGCCACGTCGTCAGCCGCGCCGGCCTGGCTCCCGCCTCCGGCGTGCCGGCGGCGGGATCGCGCATGTCCTGCCCGAAATGATTCAGTGGGTAATCGTGTCGTCGCTGATGTCCACGGGCTCTGTCGCTTCCGCGGCCGGAAGGCGTCCCGCGAGCGGCTCGGTCAGCGCGATCTTCAGGACCTCGTCCATCGTCTGGACCATGTAGATGTTCAACGTATCCAGCACGTTCTTCGGGATGTCCGCCAGATCCTTCTCGTTGTCCCTCGGCAGAACGATGTTCTTGACGCCGGCGCGATGCGCGGCGAGGACTTTCTCCTTCACGCCGCCAATCGGCAGCACTTTGCCGCGGAGCGTGATTTCGCCCGTCATCGCAACGTCCTTTCGGACGGGGACGCGCGTCAACGCGGAGACGAGCGCCGTTGCGAGCGTGATGCCGGCTGACGGGCCGTCCTTCGGAATCGCCCCCTCGGGCACGTGCACATGCATGTCGTTCTTGCGGTTGAACTCCTTGGGGATACCGAACTCCTCGGCCTTGGCCCGCACGTAGCTCATGGCGGCCTGCGCCGACTCCTGCATGACGTCGCCGAGCTTGCCGGTGAGCGTCAGGTGCCCTTTGCCGGGCATGAGCGTCGCTTCGGTGATGAGCATCTCGCCGCCGACTTCCGTCCAGGCGAGACCCGTCGCGATGCCGATCTCGTCCGACTCCTCGGCCATCGTGTTGCGGAAGCGCGGCACGCCGAGGTGGTGCGTCACCTTCTCGGCCGTCACTTCTTCGTTGAAGCTGGTGCCTTCCACGACGACCTTGCGCGCGATCTTGCGGCAGATCGATGTGAGCTCGCGCTCCAGGTTGCGCACGCCCGCCTCGCGCGTGTAGCGGTTGATGATGACCTGAATCGCTTCGTCGGTGAAGCTGACGTTGTTCTTGCTGAGGCCGGTGCCTTCAAGGGCTTTGGGGCACAGGAATTTCTTGGCGATCTCGATCTTCTCGAGCTCCGTGTAGCCGGCAAGCTGCATGACCTCCATGCGATCGCGCAGTGCCTGCGGGATCGTATGGAGCACGTTCGCCGTGCAGATGAACATCACGTTCGACAAGTCGTACTCGACGTCCAGGTAGTGGTCCAGGAACGTGCTGTTCTGCTCCGGGTCGAGCACCTCGAGGAGCGCGGCCGACGGGTCCCCGCGGAAGTCCATCGACATCTTGTCGACCTCATCCAGCAGGAACACCGGGTTCAACGTCCCCGCCTTCTTCATCATCTGGATGATCTGGCCGGGGAACGCGCCGATGTACGTGCGGCGGTGGCCGCGGACTTCGGCTTCGTCGCGCACGCCGCCGAGCGACAGGCGGACGAACTGCCGGTTCATGGCGCGGGCGATGGACTTGGCGAGCGAGGTCTTGCCGACTCCGGGCGGCCCTGAGAACGTGAGGATCGTCGCCTTCGGCTTCTTGACGAGCGCCCGGACCGCGAGGAACTCGAGGATCCGCTCTTTGATCTTCTCCAGTCCGTAGTGATCTTCGTTGAGGATCTCCTCGGCGCGCTTCAGGTCGCGCGACTCGCGGCTCTTTTTGTGCCAGGGGACGGCGATGAGCCAATCGAGATAATTGCGGGAGACCGTCGCCTCGGCCGACATCGGCGGCATCGCCTCGAGCCGCTTCAGCTCCTGAATCGCCTTCTCCTCAACCTCTTTCGGCATCTTCGAGGATTCGATCTTCTTCTTCAGATCGTCGACTTCGTTGCCCTTCTCGTCCTTGCGACCCAGCTCCTTTTGAATCGCCTTCATCTTCTCGTTGAGGTAGTACTCCTTCTGCGCCTTCTCCATCTGCTTCTTGACGCGAGACTGGATGCGGCGGTCCACCTGGAGCTTGTCCACTTCGATCTCGAGGATGCCGGCGATACGGTTCAGGCGTTCGATGGGCGAGATAATCTCCAGCAGGTTCTGCTTCTCATCGACACCGACGAGCAGGTGGGCGGCGATCGTGTCGGCCAGCTTGCCCGGATCCTCGACGCGCACCGCGGCAATCATCGCGTCGTAGTGCAGGTTGTTCGACAGCTTGACGTACTGCTCGAACAACGAGACGACGCGGCTCATGGTCTGCTCGGCGTCGGCGCCGGTTTCCCGCTGCTTGGCCAGCACCTTGACGACGACGCGGTAGAAACCCTTGTCTTCCTTCCACTCGACGGCCCGCGCGCGGTCGACCCCTTCGACCAGCACCTTGATATTGCCGTCGGGGAGCTTCAGGCTCTGGACAACGTTGGCGACCGAGCCCATTGTGAAAATGTCTTCCGGACGCGGGTCGTCAATCGAGGCGTCGTGCTGGGCCGCGAGGAAAATGCGCTTGTCCTTGAGCAGCGCGTGCTCGAGCGCCCGAGTCGACGAGGGACGCCCGATGACAAACGGCATCATCATGTGCGGAAAGACCACAACGTCGCGGAGCGGAACGATCGGCAGGGTTTCGTAAACTTCCAACTGGGGGTTCTCCATACGCGGATTTGGCTAATGGGGAATCGCTAATGGCTGCACCGTCGGCCGCCAGCCATGAGCCCTAAGCCATGACATAGCTCAACCGGCCTTCTCAATGAGCGTGATCGTCTTGTCTTTGGCCATGACAATGTCACGGGTAATCATGACCTCGCGGACTTTTTTCTGGTTGGGCACCTGATACATCAGGTCGAGCATCAGGTCCTCGATGATCATTCGCAGTCCGCGCGCGCCGATTTTCCGCTCGAGCGCGGATTCGGCGATCGCGTCGAGCGAGTCGTCCGTGAAACGCAGCTTCACGTTCTCGTACTCGAACAGCTTCTGGTACTGCCGCGTGATCGCGTTGCGCGGCTGGGTCAGGATCTGGATGAGCGCCGCTTTGTCCAATTCGTGCAAGGTCCCCACGACAGGCAGCCGGCCGACGAATTCAGGGATGAGGCCGTACTTGATGAGATCGGACGGCTCGAGCTGTTCGAGCGTGGCGCCGATATCGCGCCCGCGCACGGACTTGACGTCCGCCTTGAACCCGAGCGTCTTCTTCCCGACGCGCCGCTCGATCTGCTTGTCCAGCCCCACGAATGCGCCGCCGCAAATGAACAGGATGTTGCTCGTATCGACCTGGAAGAATTCCTGGTGTGGATGCTTGCGGCCACCCTGGGGCGGAACGTTGGCGACCGTGCCTTCAAGGATTTTCAACAGCGCCTGCTGAACGCCTTCGCCCGACACATCACGCGTAATGGAGGGGTTCTCGTCCTTGCGGCAGATCTTGTCGACTTCGTCGATGTAGATGATGCCCTGCTGGCACTTCTCGATGTCGCCGCCCGCCGCCTGGAGGAGCTTGAGGATGATGTTCTCGACGTCCTCGCCTACGTACCCGGCTTCGGTCAGCGTGGTCGCGTCGACGATCGTGAAGGGGACCGACAGGAGCTTGGCGAGCGTTTGCGCGAGCAGCGTCTTTCCCGTGCCGGTCGGTCCGATAAGCAGGATGTTGCTCTTCGTCAGCTCGATGTCGTTGCGGCTGCGCGGCTGCTTCTGGATTTCAATGCGCTTGTAGTGGTTGTAGACCGCGACGGCCAGCTTCTTCTTCGTCCGCTCCTGGCCGATCACATATTCGTCCAGGAACTTCTTGATTTCCTGCGGCGTGGGCAGCGACGAGCGCGTGCCACGGTTCTCGAACCGGTTGTCATCCGCGATGATGTCGTTGCAGACCTCGACGCATTCGTCGCAGATGAAGACAGTCGGTCCGGCAATCAGCTTGCGGACGTCGTTCTGATCTTTGTTGCAGAACGAGCACCGCAGGACTTCGGCTTCCCCGGCCTTTTTCACCATCGAGGGCTGAAAACTCCCTGTTTACGCGCGTTTGCGAATGACATCATCAATAATACCGTATTCCTTCCCCTGGTCGGCTGACATGATGTAGTCCCGCTCGGTATCGTCCTGGATGCGCTTCATGGGCTGGCCTGTATGGTGCACCAGGATGTCATTGATGCGCTCGCGCATCCGCAGGATTTCGCGGGCCGCAATATCAATATCGGTCGCTTGACCAGCCAGCCCAGACATGAGCGGCTGGTGGATCACAATTCTGGAATTCGGCAGGGAGAAACGCTTTCCCTTCGCCCCCGCTGCCAGCAAGACCGCAGCCATCGACGCTGCCTGTCCGATGCAGGTCGTCTGGACATCAGGCTTGATGAACTGCATGGTGTCGTAAATGGCCATGCCTGCAGTAATCGAACCACCCGGGCTGTTGATGTACAGCATGATGTCCTTGTCCGGGTCTTCGGCTTCCAGGAACAACAACTGAGCAATAGCCAGGTTCGCCACGGCGTCGTCGATCGGCGTGCCGATGAAGATGATGCTGTCCTTGAGCAGACGAGAGAAGATGTCGTAGGCGCGCTCCCCACGGTTCGTCTGCTCGACCACCATAGGCACGAGTTGCATGCGCGGGTCCGGCGTGTGCTGTCGCATAGTCCTAGATCGTGCTGCCTTTTGTCTATCTTTTGTCGTGCGAGGGAATGTGGCGGGGGCCTTCTACGATGTCCTGCGTACGATGCCCTGCGAGTTTACTCGTTTGTGATTGTAACACGCGACATCACGAAGTCAACGGACTTCTCCCGCCGTAATCCCTCGATCATGCGTGATAGATCGCCTTCTTTCTCGAGCGCGGCGCGCACCGCCGCCGGCGTCCGGCCCGCGCGCTCGGCGTAACGTCCTACCTCTCGCTCGACCTCGTCCTCAGATACGGTCAGCTGTTGCCCGCGGGCGATCTCGTCGAGCACGAGCGCGGCCCCGATGGCGTCGCGGGCGGCGTCACGTTGGCTGTCGCGAAAGGCCCGCCAATCGATACCGGCCTGCCGCGGATCGACGCCCTGACCGGTGAGCCGGCGCGCGAA
>Ga0182035_10000241_pt1 | contig 24145 bp, 17 predicted proteins | sample flu12Cox44000170_FD_125969 | JGI IMG/M metagenome (GOLD analysis project Ga0182035, IMG submission 125969) | Lab enrichment of tropical soil microbial communities from Luquillo Experimental Forest, Puerto Rico - flux4day.12C.oxic.44.000.170 | ecosystem: Environmental > Terrestrial > Soil >...
CGCAGAAGTGTGCTCTGCGGGTTCGACGGATGCCGTCACTTCCACGGTTTCGGTGGCTACCCCGACGTTCAGCCGTACATCCAAGGTCCGTGTTTGCCCGACCTGCACGATGACGTCTTTGATGACCGTAGTCTTGAACCCGCCGCTCATGACACTCACCGTGTAGCGCCCTACCGCGAGTCCGGGAAAGCGGTAATATCCGTTGGCATTCGTCTTCTGTTCGTGGGTAATACTCGTAGCTCCTGCCAGCACTTGCACTCTCGCACCAACTAGCACCCCTCCTGTTTGATCAGCAATGGTGCCTTCGAGCACGGCACGATCGACTTGGGCGAACACAACCTGCGCCCCGAGGAGAACCAGCAAAAGGGAAGCCAGCGAATTCCGTCGCAATTGCATAAAGAACTCCCTGCATCGCGTGCGATGCGTACTTAAGTTGAAAAGACGTCCACGACAGACTTCCTCAAAGCTCCATCCCGTATGTGCTACCCTGCGGCCAAAGATGCCAAAATCAGAACCCATCCAGACCGAAGAGGCGTCTTAAAACGCCCTATGCGGTCGATTCAATAGGTGGACAGCCGACTCGCGCCCACACCGCAAAGTTGCCATTCAGTTTGTTTCGACAGCTCCGCAATTGGCGGAAATGGTAGGAAGGCAATGTGAATGACGGATGAACCTTTTGTTAATGTTTCATAAACTCCACTGGCTGAGATTGGGTGCGGAGGAGCCTGTGACCCAAAACCCACGAACTAAGCCATTGGCAAGTTGAGAGGAGGAAGCGGAAAGGGGGCTAGAATCGTTAGCCTCTCTCCCGTAAGCTCATGATTCCACCGAGAATCCTGAGACCACTTCATTCGATCCCGCCGACAACATTCACGAGATCTTCAGATTGAGGGGATAGGCTTTTGCGCGTCCTGATGAATACCCGGATCCTCGCCTTCATGTCATTGACTGCTCTGTTGTGCACGACTGCAATTCCTGCACAAGGTCAGCAGAAGGGATCTTCCAGCGCTTTGCTGGCTCCGAAACCTCACGCAACAGGTGAGGCGCCTGATCCAGTCCTGGTCGGTGCGGGCGACATTGCCAGTTGCGATGATCTCGCCGGAGCCGAAGCCACCGCCAAGCTCATCGACAAGATTCCCGGCACCGTGTTCGCCGCCGGGGACCTCGCCTACCCCGACGGATCCGACGAACAGTTTGTAAATTGCTACGGTCCGACCTGGGGACGCTTCAAGGAGCGCACTCGCCCGGCTCCTGGCAACCACGAGTATCACAAAGGCGGCGCCTCCGGCTATACCCGCTACTTCGGAACTGCCGCAGGGGACGCGGACAAAGGCTATTACAGCTACGACCTTGGGACGTGGCACATCATCGTGCTCAACAGTGAGTGCGCCGAAGTCGGCGGGTGCGATCCACAAGCTCCGCAGACACAGTGGCTGAGGAACGACCTGTCGCAACACGTTAGCGGATGCAAGCTCGCCTATTTCCACAAACCGCTGTTCAGTTCCGGCGGCAAGCACGGCAACGATCCCGAGGTCAGACCCCTTTGGGAGGTACTCTACGGCGCCGGCGCGGATGTAATCATCAACGGTCACGATCACGACTACGAACGCTTCGCCCCCCAGGACCCCTCCGGGCATCTCGATCAGAAACGCGGCCTTCGGGAATTCGTGGTGGGCTCGGGCGGAAAGAATTCACATCGAAAAATGGGGAACCCCGAACCCAATAGCGAGGTCCGCAACGACGACACATTCGGCGTACTGAAGTTGACGCTCCATCCTGGCGCGTACGATTGGGAATTTGTGCCGGAAGCGGGCAAAAGCTTCAAAGACGCAGGCAGTGATCCATGTCATCACGGGCGCTGACAAGGACCTTTCAGTGAACGCCCAACCGATTGGTTTCCCAAAGGAGGAGATTTGAAGACTCTCATCGCATCCCTTGTTCTAGCGTGCATATTCGCCGCGCGGGCAAACGCCCAGGACCACTACCAGCTCACCAAGAAAATTCCAATTCCCGGCCAGGGCAGCTGGGATTACCTCACTGTCGACGAAAGTGCGCGACGTTTGTACGTCTCGCACGGCACGCAGGTTGAAGTCGTCGATCTGGAAACCGGGGCCCCGGTTGGTAAGATCGAGAACACTCCCGGTGTGCACGGCATCGCGATCGCTCCTGAGCTCGGCCGCGGCTTCATCACGAACGGCCAGTCTTCGACGGTGACGATCTTCGATCTGAAGACATTGAAGAAGATCTCTGATGTCCCAACCGGAAAGAAGCCGGACGCGGTCCTCTACGATCCGGCGATGTCTCGGGTGTTTGCTTTCAATGGGGAAAGCGACAGCACCACCGTGATCAACGCCAAAGACGGCTCCGTCGCCGGAACGATTCATCTGGGTGGCGGGCCCGAGTTCGCAGCATCCGATGGCAAGGGATACGTGTACAACAACCTTGAGGACGAAAGCCTGGTGCTCAAGCTCGATGCCAAGAAGCTGGCCGTCGACCAGAAGTGGAAGACTTGCGAAAAACCCTCAAGCATGGCGATGGATCGGGAAAATCGGCGTCTGTTTATCGGCTGCCGCAGCAAAGTCATGGCTGTCATGAACGCTGATACTGGGCAAGTGATCACGACTTTGCCCATCGGCGATCACGTTGACGCCACCGCTTACGATCCCGAGACCAAGCTGATCTTCAACTCGAATGGCGAGGGCACGGTGACCGTGATCCGGCAAGAGGGTCCCGACAAATACTCCGTCGTGGAGACGGTGAAGACTCTGCCGCGCGCAAAGACTATGGCGCTCGACCCGAAGACGCATCAGTTGTTTTTGTCTACCGCGGAAAACGGGCAGTTTGAGGTACTCGTTGTAAGTCGGTAGGTAGCGGGTCCGAACTTGTCCGGTCAGGCCGACGTCTGCAAGAGCCTACAGTTCATTCAGCAAAGGAATGCAACCAGAACTGCCCGCGATTTCCTCGCGGGCAGTTGTCTAGCGGTGGCCGGCTCCTATCGAGAGCCAGGAGCAGAACCTTGTCCGGTTCCGCCAACCTGCGGTTCGCCCGGAGGCGGTGGAATCGTGATATCCACGTTGGTCACCGCGCCCAGCGTGCTCAGCGGCTTATCGAAGTCCTTCGGGTTGCCCACCACCAGTACGGCGAGCTGGTCCTTATGCACGTACTTGGCGGCGACCCGATTTACGTCAGCGACCGTCGTCTTCTCAATCCCAGCGCGATACTGCTCGAGGAAGTTCAGCGGATAGCCATAGAATTCATAGGCCATTCGTTCGCGCAGCACCTTGTCGGGAGTATCAAAGTTGAAGATGAACGAGTTGAGGATCGAATCCTTCGCGCGCTTGATTTCAGATTCGGTGATTGGCTTTTTCTGCACGTCATCCAGATCGGAGAAAACGGCCTGAATTGCTTCCACCGTGCTCTCGCTCTTGGTCCCCAGAACGAAGCGGGTGACACCGGGATGGTCGAATGCGCTTCCAATGCCTCCACCCACGGCGTATGCGAGTCCGCGTGACGTGCGAATATCCAGAAACAGGCGCGAAGAGAATCCGCCGCCCATCACTTCATTGAACACTTCGATGGCGAAGTAGTCCGGATTCTTGCGTTCGATACCCGGCGCCACCATTCGCACGTTGGACTGGTTCACGTCGTCTTTGCTGACCAGGTAGTAGCCGGGCTTGGCTGGATGCGCTTCGACCTTCTCCTTCGGCGCAGCCGGCCCCTTCGACCAGGATGCGAAAGCCGCTTTAAGCTTGGACTCCATGGCCGCCGCATCGAAATCTCCGGCCAGGCCGACGATCATGTTGTTTGGGTACAAATAGGCCTTGTGCCAGGCCAGCAGATCGTCGCGCTTGACGGCCAGCAGTGTCGAGTATTCCGCCTGTCGGGCGTAAGGACTATCCGCGCCGTAGACCAGTTTTGCAGCTTCCCGCCCGGCGATTCCAGCAGGATTGTCATTGCGGCGCGCGATCGATTCCGCGAATTGCTGCTGCGCAAGTTCGAGCTTGTCACTGCGAAACTCCGGGTTTTGCAGCAGATCCTGCACGATCCTGAAAACGTCGTCAAAATCACCTTTCAGGCAGGACCATCCCAGCGATGTGGAATCCACGCTCCCGCCGGTTTCCACCTTCGCAGCCCGGGCCTCCAGGAAGTCGTCCAATTCGTCTCCGGTCCGCGATTTGGTTCCCCCGGTGCGCCAGACCTCGCCGTAAAGATCCACCAACCCGACTTTGGCTGCAGGCTCGCTCTTCGTACCTCCGCGAATGCGAATGGATCCATCGATCAGCGGCAGTTCGTGATCTTCTTGAAGGAAAATCACCATTCCGTTGGGCAGTTCGACGCGCTTTGGCTCGGCCGGATGGAACGGGGGCAGAGCAGGAATCGGAATCTTCTGCCATTCTGTTGCCTGAGCATAAGCCGCAGAACTCGCTCCCGCCAGGCCGATCAGAAGCAGCGCCACAGCAGCCATCTGTTTCAAGCTTAAATATGAGGCACCCGATCGCAGATTGACGTTGCGGGACTTCATTGCGCACCTCCCTGCGAAGCCGCTTTCACAGTTTCGTTGATGCCGATCGTGCGATTATTCTCCGAGAACGTCGCGTTCGACACCCGGCGGATGTCGGCCTTGGTCACTTTATCAATCCGGTCCACCGAGCGGAACAACTCCCGCCAGTCGCCATATCGCGACTGATAAATCGCAAGTTGCTGTGCCAGACCTGCGTTGTCGCCCAGCCCCCGGATCAGGTCCGCCTTGGCGCGGGTCTTGATCATCTTTAGTTCCTCGTCCGTGATGTCCTCCTTCTTGATGCGGTCAACCTCGGCGTGAATGGCGTCGCCCAGTTCCTGCGGGGTATGCCCGGGCACGGGCACCGCGTAGAACGAGAACAGGTGCGGATACTTGTTCCCCGGTAATCCGGAGAAACCTGCCGCGAAAGCCGCGATCTTCTTGTCGCGCACCAGAGCGCGATAAAGTCGCGAGGTGCGGCCGTTTGACATCAAATCCGAGATCGCGTCATAGACCGCGTCGTCGGGGCTCCGGTAGTCGGGCCTGTGATAGCCCTCGAGATAAAAAGGCTGTGCCACGCCACGCAGGATCACCCGGCGCTCCGAGTTCTGCGGCGGCTCGGTCGTGGTGCGCTCGTCGGGCGTGGGCCTGCTAGGCAAGCGACCAAAGTATTTTTCAATGATCGGCATGGTCTCGCTCGCCTTCACGTCGCCGACCACGGCAACAACCATGTTCGATGGAATGTAGTAGTGGTCGAAGAAGGCCTGCGCGTCAGTAGCCGAGAAGCTGTTCAGGTCGGACATCCAGCCCACCGTCGGCCGCTGATACGGATGCGCCTGAAACGCAGTCGTGATGAACTGCTCCAGCAAGCGGCCGACCGGATTGCTGTCGGTTCGCATGCGGCGCTCTTCGATCACCACGTCGCGCTCCTTGTAGAACTCGCGCATCACCGGGTGCAGAAACCGCTCAGACTCTAGATACGCCCAGAGCTCCAACCGGTTCGAAGGGAAGGAGTAGAAATAGTTGGTCTCGTCGTCGTTGGTGTTGGCGTTCATGCCCTCGCCGCCCTCGCGCTCGACGATTTCTCCAAATTCGTTGGGCTTTACGTATTTCTGGGCTCCGGCGACCGCGTCCTTCCAAGCCTTCTCCAGTTCCTTCAGCTTGGCTTCGTCCCGGTCAATGCGCTTGTCGCGCTCGGCAATGTAGGCTGCGTAGGTGACTTCCACTTTGGCCAGCGCTGCCTTTTCCGCCGGATAGTCCGTGGTGCCGATCTTGTCCGTGCCTTTGAAGGCCATGTGCTCAAACATGTGGGCCAGACCGGTCTTGCCCATTGGGTCCTGCACCGAACCGGTGTCCACATGCGTAAAGAACGAGAAAACTGGAGCCTCGGGTCTCTCCAGGATCACGACCGTCAGACCATTGGGCAGCACCTTCTCGGTGGTGCGCTTTTCGAACGAGGCCAGGTCCTGGGCAAACGCAGCCGCAGTTAGAGCAGATAAGAGAATGAGCGCGCGGATCACAACTTGCTTCATCGGACCTCCACTGCATGGGGAGATGGACTGCTGGGTTTCATCCCTGGGCAGAACGGGGAAAAGCCGGGAAATTCCAAGCTACGTGGGGGCGGAGGGGGTTGTCAAACCCCAGTCCTTGGTCGTTGGCAACATCATCTGTGCCGGCCCCACGGGATGGGGCGGAGCGACGGACGTCCCCGCCCGTCGACGCCCGGAGGGCGTCCGATACGCACTGATCCCAGCGGCGGGAATGTCCGAAAAATATTTCAGTCGGAGTTCTGTGGTCGGGGGGCATCGAGCGTTGGCTGCCGTTATACTTTCGGCGGCGCAGGAGTGCATCATGCGCACGGGAGGCAGCTTGGCGATCTCGCCCGTCGTAGACGTCGAAGGAAAGCGGCTCAGTCTGTCGAACCTCGACAAGGTGCTGTATCCAGCCAGCGGGTTTACCAAGGGGCAGGTGATCGACTACTACGCCCGCATCGCCCCTGCGCTCCTGCCCCATCTGCACGGTCGTCCGGTGACGATGAAGCGTTATCCCGACGGCGTGGACAGCGAATACTTCTACGAAAAAAATGCCCCGAAGCATCGCCCCGACTGGGTGCAGACCGCGCCCATCTGGAGCCGGCACAACCGCCGCCACATCAATTTTCTCCTGGTCGACGACCTGCCTACGCTCACCTGGCTCGCCAATCTCGCGTCGCTCGAAATCCACCCTTCGCTCGCTCTCGCGAGCGACATCAATCAACCCAGCATGATGGTCTTCGACCTTGACCCTGGCGCTCCCGCCAACATCGTGCAGTGCGCGCAGGTCGGCATCTGGCTGCGCGACATCTTTGAACATTGGGGTCTCGCCTGCTTCCCGAAGACCTCCGGCTCCAAAGGCTTGCAGGTCTACGTACCCCTCAATACGCCGACCACCTACGACGTGACCAAGCCCTTTGCCAACGCGCTGGCCCGGCTGCTCGAGCACGATCACCCGGAGCTGGTCGTTTCAGACATGAAGAAAGAAGTGCGCACCGGGAAAGTTTTCGTTGACTGGAGCCAGAACGACGAGCACAAGACCACGATCTCGGTGTATTCGTTGCGCGCACGCGAGCACCCGACCGTGTCAACCCCAGTTACCTGGGATGAAGTGGAACGTTGCCTCAAGAAAAAAGACGCCAGCCTGCTCGTGTTTGAAGCTGGTCAGGTCGTAGAGCGGTTCGAGAAGATGGGCGACCTGCACGCACCAGTCCTCAAGCTGAAGCAGAAACTTCCCGACCTGCGCGCCGCCGCCTCTGCTCCTCACCCCGGAACGGTCGATCCGGCGGCACAGACAGAAGACGAGCCGGCAGCAGACGGAAGGGTCGCCGCCAAAGATTCTCGTGCGAAGAGCGCGCAAAGGGCGTTCGAGAGGTCGACTACCAAGCGTTCCTCCGCAAAAAAGCTCGGAAGGTCTGCAAAGAAGAATCGTCGGAACGCCTAGAGCTTCGTCGACAACAGGGTTCGTATCAGGGCGGCGCGTCTTTAGACGCCGTAGAACGAGGGAAAGAGATTCGCCTTTAGGCGCTGCTGCTGCGTCCACGATTGGATCCGCGCTCGGCCGACGTATCCATCGACATCGTACATCCCCTATACTCGCTGGCAGAGAGACTATGGCTCAAGTGTTCGTCGGCACATCCGGATGGGCGTATCCCAGCTGGAAACCTGCCTTCTATCCACAGAAGCTCGCACAGAAAAAGTTCCTGAACTTCTACGCCATGCAACTCAACGCCGTCGAGGTGAACTTCACATTTCGCCAGTTGGTGAAGGAGTCCACCGTGCAGAACTGGCTCGCCGAAACGCCTGCACACTTCCGCTTCACCGTGAAAGCGCACCAGCTGATCACGCACATCAAGCGGCTGAAGGGGACTGAGGATTTTGTGCCGCGCTTCTTGAGCACCGTCGAGCCGCTGGCAAGCGCTGGCAAAATTGGCCCTGTACTGTTCCAGTTACCACCGAATCTTAAAGTAGATCTAGAACTACTGCGCAGCTTCCTTCAGACCCTGCCCAGAAGCATGCGGAGCGCGTTCGAGTTCCGCCACGCCTCCTGGCTCAGCGAAGAGACTTACCGCATCCTGCGCGAGCACAGCGTCGCCCTCTGTGTTGCTGAGAGCGAAGAGCGCGACACGCCTGATGTCGTCACCGCCGACTTCACTTACTACCGCTACCGCAAACCGAACTACACACCCGACGAACGCCAGGCGATGGTCGGCCGCATGCGCGAGCACTTGACCGCCGGACGCGACGTGTTCGCCTACTTCAAGCACGAAGAAACGCCGGAAGGGGCGATGTACGCTCGCGAAGTGCTGGGCAGCTTCAAGTAAAACTTGAAGGACGGGTGCCCCATCCTTGTCCCTCCGCCCTCTGGGGGGACAGGGTGGGGACTTTCGAGAACGACGCGCCCGCGCTGAATCCCCCGCGACACTTTCCCGTGTCCGATAATGTGCATATCCTAAGGAAATAGAATCTGAAGTCGAGGCGGGACATGAGTGTCCGCCCCACATCTATGCCCTCCGATGCCAACGCGCGCGTACTCTCCGCCTTCCTCGACTACCTCAAGGTTGAGAAGGGCCTCGCGCCGCTGACCGTCTCTGCCTACGCTACCGACCTCTGCCAGTTCGCCGATTTCTTAGTGGATCGAAAGCTGATTCTCATCCGCGTGCGCCGCAAAGACGTCCGCGACTTCATTCAGCAACTTTTCTCCAACGCCGTCGACGGCCGTTCGGTTGGCAGAAAACTATCGGCCTTACGACATCTCTACCGGCACTTGCTCATCGACGGCAAGATCGAGCACGACCCCACCCTCAATATCGATTCCCCCAAGCAATGGAAGGTCCTCCCCAAAGCCCTCGCGCGCGACGAAATGGAGAAGACGCTGGAGGCGCCCCAGCCCGCGTCTGACTCGAAACTCGCCCAGGCAATCGCTCTGCGCGACCGGGCAATGTTGGAGGTCTTCTACGCCGGGGCCTTGCGGGTATCTGAAATAGTGAATGCAAAACTTGAAGATCTGAAACTCGACGCCGGCTACATGCTGGTCCGCGGCAAGGGAGACAAGGAACGGGTTGTTCCGCTGGGCAAGTCGGCGCAGCAAGTCCTGTCGGAATATCTAGAGTTGGCACGAGCGACGCTGGCCGCCAGAAAAACTTTGCCCTACCTGTTCCTCGCGCGTGGAGCCCATCGCCTCACCCGCCAGCGTGTCTGGCAAATGGTGAAGGCCGCCTCGCTCGGGTCCGGGCGCCGCGCCTCGCCACACATGCTGCGTCATTCCTGCGCCAGCCACATGGTGGAGAACGGCGCCGACCTGCGCACGGTGCAAACCATCCTCGGACACTCGGATATCTCGACCACGCAGGTCTACACGCACCTGGCGCTCGACCGGCTGAAAACCGTGTATCAGAAACATCATCCGAGGGCGAAGGCAAAATCTTGATTCACCACAGAGCCACAGCGGCACGGAAAAAACTTGGTAATTCGATAATCTTGCAGGTAATTTCAAGAACGAATGGGGTTCCGAACAGCACAGTACGAACAGCTCAATTGCCCAATTGCCCGATTTCCTCCGTGTCTCTGTGACTCTGTGGTGAAAATGGTTTCCTGGAAATGAATGGGCTGCCCAACTCGAGGCGCACTCCAGTCGAGAAAGCCACCGACCAGTTTCTGCGCGCACTGCGCGAGCGCAACGCCTCGACGCACACCATCAAGGCCTATGCTGGCGACCTGGAAAGCTTCGCGAATTACATCGGCACCCGCGACTGGAAAAAGATCGACCACGTCGCCATCCGCGGATTTCTCTCGCATCTCTACGAAAAAGGACTCAGCAAGACCTCGGTGGCCCGTTCCCTGGCGGCAGTGCGATCGCTCTACCGCTGGCTTGCCCAGGAAGGCGTGGTCGAGCAGAATCCGGCCAAGCTGGTAGCCACGCCCAAGCTTCCCAAGAGGCTTCCGCGCGTGCCGACCATCGAAGAGATGAACAACGTGCTCGACGGTGCCATGCCGCAAGTCGCGGCCTTCCCCGAGCGCGACCACCTGCTGCTGGAACTGCTCTACGGTTGCGGCATACGCAATTCAGAACTCACGGGAATCAATCTCGACGACATTCGCGTAAGCGCCGAAGCCATCCTGATTCGCGGAAAAGGGAAGAAGGAACGCTACGTGCCGTTTGGCGGATGCGCCGCGGCAGCCCTGCGCGCTTACCTGCCGGAGCGCCAGAGGTTGCTAGCGGAATCCAAGAAACTCAGCCTGGCACTGCTGATCAATCGACGCGGCGGTCGGCTCACCGTTCGCAGCGTGGGGCGGATCGTGAAGAAGATCGCGGTCGCAAAGGGCCTCTCACCCGACGTGCATCCGCACACCCTTCGCCACGCCTTCGGTACGCACTTGCTGGAAGAAGGCGCCGACCTGCGCGCCATCCAGGAACTGCTCGGACACGAGCGCCTCGCGACTACCCAGCGCTACACCCAGCTTTCCATGAAGCACGTGCTCGCCGTGTATGACCAAACCCACCCGAGGGCGAAGTAAGAAAGCAAGTTTCAAGTTTCACGGTTTCAAAGTTTCGAGGGTGAGTAAACCCGCCGGCGTTCTCCTTGGCTTCACGCTCGCAGACCTGGTCGCCTGCGACCCGGGAATGCGATTCGTCAGCCGGATCGATCGACCGGTTCCCCCTCGAAGCCCGAACGAATCGTCCGAGTGGCGACTACCCATCAGTCGATCGGGAAAAGTTGGTACGTCCCCAAGGTCGAAGTCACGAACTCGTCCAGTTTTCACACGGTCACGACCCCCGTCGAGTTGGCCACTTCTCGCGAAACCTATCCCAACCACCCATCCGCGCCGCAAGCCTATCCTGTGATGTTACCCGCGGGGGAACGGAAACTCTGAACGTGAGGTTCGACCTGGCGGAGCCCGTGTACAAGGCTTTCAAACAATCGGCTGAGTTCGGATTGCATTACGTGAGTGGAAAGGGAATCAGTTCCACCACGATCGTTGCCAGCTCTCTGAATTAATCTGCCGCCTTCGCCGCCGGCACGCTTTTCGCTTCCTCGCCCCGCACTTCCTTCCACATCTCCACCACGCGTTCTCTCACTTTCCCGATCAGCGCCGCGTATGCTTCTTCCGATGCCTGCTCCTCCGGTGGCGGGTAGATCGGATCGCCAAACACCATCTTCAGCGGAACGAATTTCTGAAAGCGCTCCCCGCGTGGCCACGCCTCGTGGAACCCATCGATGGCGATCGGCACGATCGGGACTTGTAAATGCAGCGAAAGAATTGCCGCGCCCTTCTTGAAGGTCCGCGGCGTCCCGTCGATGCTGCGCTCGCCTTCCGGATAAAGAACAAGGTTACGTCCGTGGCGCAGGCCATAAGCCCCGGCACGCATGGCCGGAACCAGGTTCGCGTCCGGATCGACCACCACGACGCGCAGCGCACGCGCGGCCAGCCGCATGAAGCCGGTACCGAAAATCTCGCTGGTCCCGACCGCGAAGCTATTGACCAGGGCCACGCGCGGAAGAACCGCCGCCAGCACTGCCGGATCGAGGTAGCTTTGGTGATTCGACGACAGAATGTACGGGCCCTTCGGCGGCAGCTTCTCCAGTCCCCACACCTTGAGCTGAAAACGATCACGCACAATGACCTGTAACCCGCGCGAGACGAAATACCAGAATGACTCGATGATCGGGTGGGGCTTGGCCAAGCCAAGCACATCGGGATCGGTCGGATCCTCGCGCAAGACCGCCTTCCATCCGGCGAACTGCGCCCGCGCGATGGTCTTGCCGCTATTCGCGCTCTCGAGCACCGCATTTACGAGGTCGCGCACCGTGTAGATGTCGGCCAGCCGCCCTTCGTCCACGTCGCCGCCGAGCTCTTTCTCCAACTCCACCAGCATCTCCACACGCTGCATGGAATCGAAACCGAGGTCGAGTTCCAGATTGTCAGCGGGCCGGATCTTCTCCGGGGCATTGCGCGCGTTCTCCCGCAGCACTTTCAGCGCTCGCTGAACGTCCGGTTGATCCAGCCACGCCTCATCTTCGGGAGTGAGCGGGCGTTCGGCTGCTATCTCAGTCTCGCCCGAAACACCCCGCGCTTGGTTCGCCCGCACGCGCTTTTCGATCTCGAAGCGCTTCAGTTTGCGCGTGGTCGTACGTGGCAAATCTTCCTGCCAGATTTCGTAGTCCCCGACGCGCTTGGTCGAAGCCAGTTGCTGCGACAAGCCTTCAATGTCGAAGCGGATCACTTCCTTCGCATTGACGACCTTGCGCTCCTTCAGCGCGTCGAAGCTCGGCACGACCACGGCATAGAGGCGCTCGCTGCTCGGGTCGCCCGCCTTCGCCTCCAGGCCCATCACGCAGATTTCCTTGATGAAGGGCGACTTCAAGTAGTGCGCTTCAATCTCCTCGGGATAAATGTTTTTGCCGTTGGCCAAAACAATCAATTCCTTACGTCGGCCCGTAATCACCAGGTTGCCACCTGCGTCGAAGTAGCCGAGGTCGCCGGTATGCAGCCAGCCATCTTTCATCGCCTCGACCGTAGCGTCGGGGCGGTTCCAGTAGCCCTTCATGATCGTCGCCCCACGCAAAAGGATCTCGCCGACCGGTGCACCGCCCTCCTCCGACGCTTGCGGATCGTGAATCTTGCCTTCGAGAGTCGGCAGCGGCGGGCCGACCGATCCAATGACCACATTTCCCGGACGGTTCAGGCAGAAGGCAGCAGAAGTCTCGGTGAGTCCGTACGCGTTGAGCAGGTCAATTCCAAAATCGTGGAAATCCTGCGCGGCCACGGGATCGAAGCGCGAGCCACCCGTGATCAGGTAGCGCATGCGCGCGCCGAAGGTCGCATGGATCTTGCCGAAAAAGAGCTTTCCCGCGTTCACTCCCAAGCGGCGCAGAAAGCGATTCGTCCGCATGAGGGAGCGCAGCAACGACTCGGCAATCTTCCCGCGCTTGCCCACTTCTTTGAAGATGCGCTCGTGGATCAGATAGAAGAACTGCGGTACCACCGCAAACGCGGTGATCTGGCGCTCCTCGAGCGCCCGCAGCAGTTCGGTCGTGTATAGCGTTTCCAGGTAGACGACACGCGCGCCTTTGACCAGCGGCAGCAGCAGGTTCGCCATCTGCGCCAACACGTGAAACATGGGCAGGATGCCCAGCACCGCGTCGGTCGAGCCGATGTTCAGAACGCGGAAAACCGCTTCCACCTCGCCGAGCAGGTTGGCGTGCGTCAGCATCACGCCCTTCGGGTCGGCGGTCGTGCCCGAGGTATAAATCAGGGCTGCGACGTTGTCGGCAGGCGCTTCGACCGCGCGGAAGTTCCCCGGACCGGCGGCGTAGATAGCATCCAGGTCAGCGATCCAGCGCGGCCCTCCCGGCTGCTTCTTCAGCCCTGTAAGCGAGGCCGGATCGGAGAGCACCAGCTCAATCGGGAGCCCGGCCACCGCCTGCTGCGCGGTCGCCAGATGCTTGAGATCGATCACCAGAAGCGATGCTCCGCTGTCCTTGAGCAGCTTCGCCACCTGGTCACCGTGCAGGGCAGTGTCCAGCGGGACGGCGGTGAATCCAGCGGCGATGGTGCCCAGGTACACCGTCACCCACCGCGGATGGTTATCCGCAAAAATCCCCACCCGGGCCCCGGCCGGAAGCTTCTTCCCGCTCAGCCAGCGTCCAACCGATTCGGCCATGGTTCGCGCCTGGGCATAGGTGTAGCTCTCCACCTGGTCGTGCCGCTGGATTTCAAGCGCAATGTTGTGGGCGCCGCGCTGTTCGGCTGCGACAAACTGGTCGTAAAAGGTGGGCATGAGGGGCGGGGAAAATATACCTGAAAGGGTGAGCAAGACGAAGTTACCACCATTCGGGCTTTGTACCTGTGTTCCTCTCCCTCCTCTCCGCATCCAATATGCTAGGCTTAATTCAGCCTTTATACTGTGGGATAGGTCTACCCTCTTCAAGGATCTGAGCTTTGATTAATGCCTTAGTAGCCAAGGTCTTCGGGACCAAGAACGAGCGCGAAGTGAAGCGCATGCTGCCGACCGTGGAGGCCATCAGCGCGCTTGAGCCGGCCATGCGGAAGCTCTCCGACGCCGAGCTGCGCGCCAAGACCGACCAGTTCCGCCAGCGCATTCAGGAACGACTCTCCAAGATCGCCGACGAGCCCGACGCCGACCACGACCGCCAGAAAGCCATCGACGCCGAGCGCGGCCTCGCGCTAAAACAAGTCCTCGACGAACTGCTGGTGGAAGCCTTCGCCGTGTGCCGCGAAGCGGGCTGGCGCGTGCTGAACATGCGCCATTTCGACGTCCAGTTGATCGGTGGCATGGTGCTGCACTCGGGCAAGATCGCCGAAATGAAGACGGGCGAAGGCAAAACCCTGGTCGCCACCCTTCCCGTTTACCTGAACGCACTCAGCGGACGCGGCGTGCACGTGGTCACCGTCAACGACTACCTGGCCAAGCGCGACTCCGAATGGATGGGCAAGCTTTACAGCTTCCTCGGGCTGACTGTGGGCGTGATCGTGCACGATCTCGACGACGACGAGCGGCGCGAAGCCTACGCGGCCGACGTCACCTACGGCACCAACAACGAGTTCGGCTTCGACTATCTGCGCGACAACATGAAGTTCGACCTCAAGGATTGCGTGCAGCGTGTGTTCAACTACGGCATTGTCGACGAGGTCGACTCCATCCTGATCGATGAGGCCCGCACCCCGCTCATCATCTCTGGCGCCAGCGAAGAGTCCACCGACAAGTATGAGCGCGTGAACCGCATTATTCCGAAGCTGGAGAAGGGCGAAGAGATTGATGTTCCGCCCGGCGAGCCCAAGATCTACACCGGCGACTTCGTGGTCGACGAGAAGCACAAGAACATCACGGTCACCGACGAAGGCTGGGAAAAGGTCGAAAAGCTGCTCGGCATTGGCAACATCGCCGACCCTGAGAACTGGGACCTGAAGCACCACGTAGAAACCGCCGTCAAAGCCCATGCCCTCTACCGCCGCGACGTCGAGTACGTGGTCAAGCAGAAGGAAGACAATCCGCGCGAGAAAGAAGTCGTGATCGTCGACGAGTTCACGGGCCGAATGATGCCGGGACGGCGCTGGTCGGACGGCCTGCACCAGGCCATCGAAGCCAAGGAGAACGTCAAGATCGAGCGCGAGAATCAGACGCTCGCTACCATCACGTTTCAGAATTACTTCCGCATGTACAAGAAGCTGGCCGGCATGACCGGTACGGCCGAGACCGAAGCCCCCGAATTCGACAAGATCTACAAGCTGGAAGTCACCGTCATTCCCACGAACAAGACACTGCTGCGCATCGAAAATCCCGATGTCGTCTATCGCACGGAAAGGGAAAAGTACTTCGCCGCAGCCGACGAGATTCAGCGCCTGAACCAGAGCAACCAGCCGGTGCTGGTGGGCACCACCTCCATCGAGAAATCCGAGCGCCTATCGGAGCTCCTTAAGAAAAAAGGCATCAAGCACGTAGTCCTGAACGCCAAGTACCACGAGAAGGAAGCCGAGATCGTGGCCCAGGCCGGACGCAAGGGCATGGTCACCATCGCCACCAACATGGCCGGCCGCGGCACCGACATTCTGCTCGGCGGCAACCCCGAATTCATGGCCAAGCAGGAGTGCGTGAAGAAGGGAACTGCCCAGCCCCTGCGCGCTGCGCAAGGCAAAGTCAACGCCGGCGTTGACGACGCCAATATGAGCAAGTGGTACTACGGAGGCAATGAGTACATCGTCCCCACGGACCAGTGGAACGACGTATTCAATCGCTACAAGACCCAGACCGACGCCGAGCACCAGGACGTCGTTGCCGCCGGTGGCCTGCACATCTTCGGTACCGAGCGTCACGAAGCCCGCCGCATCGACAACCAGCTTCGCGGACGCGCCGGCCGCCAGGGCGATCCCGGCTCCTCGCGCTTTTACCTCTCGCTCGAAGACGACCTGATGCGCATCTTCGCGAAAGAGTGGGTGTCAAACCTGTTACAGAAGCTCGGCATGGAAGAAGGCATACCCATCGAATCGCGCATGATCACCAAGCGCATCGAGGCCGCCCAGAAAGCCGTCGAAGCCCAGAACTTCGAAGCCCGCAAACACCTGCTCGAGTACGACGACGTCATGAACAAGCAGCGAGAGGCCGTTTACGGCCTGCGTCGCAGCCTGCTTGAAGGCGTCGATCAGAAAGAACTCATCCTCGAAGACTACGTTTCCGGAATCCTCGGCGAACTGATTGACCAATTCTGCCCCATCAAGGCGCATCTCGACGACTGGGATCTGAAGGGACTCAAAGACGCGATCTTCACCCGCTTTGGCGTCGACATCTATGCCGAAGGCATCAAGCCGGAGACTTTAAACCGCCAGGAACTGGGCGATGCCATCTTCGACAAGTTGAAAGAACGTTACGCTGGCAAAGAGCTGATGATCGGCCCCGAGGCCATGCGCTACCACGAGCGCATGATCATGCTCAGCGTGCTCGACTCGCTGTGGAAAGACCATCTCCTCAACATGGACCACCTGAAAGAGGGCATCGGCCTGCGCGGCTACGGGCAGCATGATCCGCTGGTCGAATACAAGCGCGAGTCCTTCGACATGTTCGAAGAGATGATGAAGCGCTTCCAGGAAGAGACCGCTCGCTACCTCTACCTCATGCAGGTGCTGGAGCGGCCCGCAGATGCCTCCGGCGGCCTGGTGTTCTCCCCGGGCAATGCCCAGGAAGGTGGCGCCGGCGTCCCACCGGCTGTCGCCAGGGCGTCCTCGCCCTCGCCGGAGCGTGGAAACGGGGGCCCCCCGCGTCACGTGGCCACCTCCATCGACGACCTGGAAGAGGCCTTCCAGCGCAAGAAGCGCCGTGAACTCGAGTCGGCCCGCATGGCTGGAGGCGGCGAGCAGAAGACCGTGCAACAGGTTGTCCGCGGCGCCGACAAAGTCGGCCGCAACGACCCCTGCCCCTGCGGCTCAGGCAAGAAGTACAAAAAGTGCCACGGAGCCTAAGGTGGTGGCGGACACTCCTGTCCGAAATAGGGACGAAGACGAGACCCCAGGGTTACCCGTGTCCGGCCGCTGGTTTTCGTGCGACAATGCGCCGCGTCTGGAGGTCCCCATGCCCCGTGGGTTTTCCGTTCTCGCCTTCGTCGTCCCCCTGCTTATCGGCTATCTCGCCCTGTGGAGCGCACCTCCGACGCTGGACCGCTCGATCTCAAATTCATCAGCGCCCTGGTGGTCACTGCCGTGGTCCTCGGGGTGATCACGAAGCTCTTCCCGGCACACATCAACAACCCCCCAAACAAGGGGGACTAAGCCCGGGAATTGTCCCGGCCCCGAAACGGCAACAACCCACACATCAGTATGGGATCCTCTCCTCTACCCCTGGCCATCGGACGTACAATAAAGACAGGCAGTGCAGGAGGTCCTCCATGATTGCACTTCGCCTCGTGCGCCTCATCGAAACTCACTCGGAAGAACTCGCCGAAGGACTCACGCGGAAGTTGGTGGCCTCCGACCGTACTTCCGATCTCCGCAAAGTGCCGGCCAATGAACTCCATGAGCGCTGCCTCGAGATCTATCGAAACCTGAGCTCGTGGCTGCTGACCAAGACCGAGCATGACATCGAGGCGGTCTACAAAGCGCTCGGGGCCCGGCGCGCGCGCCAGGGTATCTCAATCGCCGCGCTCACCTGGGCCATGCTGCTCACCAAGGAACACTTATGGAGTTTCTTGGATGGGGAAGGGTTGTACGGGGGCCTGCACAACGTATTCGGCGAGCTGGAACTCCTGCGGCAACTGGACCAGTTCTTCGATCGCGCGGTCTACTACGCGACGGAAGGCTATGAGCAGGCGCTGGCGGAGAAAGCGGCGTGAAGCGGTCGTCCGTCTTCAGTCCTCAGTCGTCGGCGATTGGCGGATGGTGGGTAGCTCGCAGCCATGACTGCCGAAATCGCGGCCCTGAACTTGATTGATGGGAACCCTTTTCTGCTCCCAAAAGAATCGACGCCCAGTACGTCAAGGTGATTTTGCCGACGACCGACGACCAGCGATCGACGACTGACTCTGCCCCACCGCCCGGAACGTCATTTCGTTCGCGGCACTCCGCGTGCGCCGCTTCCAGGCAAAGAACAGTCCTGCATAGGTGTCGGTCAGATAGTCAGATGGACGAATGCCCAATTGCTTCGCCGTTCTGTCAATCCAGCGTGCCGGGCCTTCGACCTCCCCGAACGTTCCGATCGGCGTCTCGTCGATGACGACGTGGCCTTTGTCGTCAGCCCACTCGGCGCGGAATTTCTCATAGCGGAATGTAGGCTGAAAGTTCAGCGCGCGCAGCATGGCATCCATCTTCAGGCCGTCGCTGACCTTGGTCTCGAGCTCGACGCGAACCTTATGACGCCCTGCCGTGCCCTTGGATTTATGGGTCAGCACCCATTCCTTCCCGTACTTGCGAAGTCGCAACAGATCACCACGCTTGCGCAGCGGTTGGCCCGGCAGGTCGTACAGCGCATTCATCTCATGCGTGCGAGGGGTGATCAGTCGAAACTTGGCTGCCCGAAGCCGCCGGTTGAGTGCCCGCGCGTCTGCCACCCGAAACTTGATTTCGATTTCGCGATTCGAAGGCATGATTGGTTGACTGAACCGAGCGACTCTATGCTCCTGGCTACCAGCTACTAGCCACCAGCCTCTCGCCGACGCCGAAGACCTCTCCTACCTAAACGTCGGCAGCTTCACCAGATCATCCCGCGGCACGGGCTCCACCGCCTGTCCTGCCTTCCGCCATGCGGCCAGCCCGCCAACCAGAATGAACGCATTGAATCCTTTTTCCCGCAGCAGGTGCGCCACCCGGGCGCTCGTGGCCTCGCGTGCTCAAGTGCAGTAGAGATAAATGTCCTTGTCTTTCGGAAGCCGCTTGAGCTCCTCTTCAAGATTGTTCGGCTCTATCCGGATCGAGCCTTTGATGCGGGCGGCATCTTCGTCGTAATAGCCGTGACTGCGCACGTCTACGACGAGTACGTCGTCCGCCGGCTCCGACGATAACCTGCGAATCAGCTCCGCCACTTGCACCCGCGGCACAACCCGATACACCCGATTCTTTTGCATCATCAGGAAGCGGTAGGCGATGTAGACCAGCACCGCAATCAAGAGCACTTCTTCGACCGCGTGTCCGGCCGTTTGAAACATGCTCCCGATGGCTTTCAAAAAATCACGTCCCACAAACCCAAGCAGGAAATAGGCGCCGATATAGAGCGCCGCACCCATCGCGTCGAAGCGCAGGAACTGATCAAACGGCATCTTCATGCTGCCGGCGAGCGGCGGGCCCATCGTGTTCACGCCAGGGATGAACTTTGCGATGACCAGCGTCGTCTTCCCGCGTTTGTAGAACGACTCGGCCGAGCGCAGAATGCACGTCTCCGGATTGGCTGACACCTTGCACAGGAAACCGAGCAGCGCCCATCCTGAGTAACGTCCGGCCAGGAACAGCAAGGTGTCGCCGGTAAACATTGCAACCAGTGCAAGGGGTAGCAGTATCTCCGCGCGCAACAGGTGTCCGCCCACCGCGGCTCCGGCCACCACCACCGCGAGGGCGGCCGGAACCGGCAGCCCGATTGACTCCGCGAAGACAATGGCCATTACCAGTAGATAGCCATGGCGCGTAATCTGCGTGATCGTTTCGGTCATCTTGACATCGCTAGACTAATGGGGGCCGTATTGTTGCGTCCAGATGCTCTTGGCGATAGAAATTCGGAATCGCCAAGCCCAATCGGGAAATCCAAAGAAATCGATGGCAAACTCACCCGAAAGGTTTCAAGAAACCATGTCCAACTCGCCAGCCACCGCCACCCGCCAGATCGTAAATCTTCCCGGCCGCACCCCGAGCCTTCCGTTCAGTGACGCCGTTCTTGTCGGCGACACGCTCTACCTGTCTGGCCGCATCGGCATCGATCCCGTTACCGGCCATGCGCCAGCCGATCTCGATGCGGAAATCAAGCTTCTGCTCGACGGCGTGGAGTCTGTCTTGCGCGAGGCCCGTATGACCATGGATGACCTGGTCTCGGTGCAGATTTTCTGTTCCGACGTCTCGCTCTGGGAACCCTTCAACGCCGCTTATGTGAAGCGCTTCTCTGGTCCGCTACCGGCGCGGGCATTCCTCGGATCAGGTCGACTGCTGTTGGGAGGACGGTTGGAACTGGTGGGGATCGCGGTGAAGCGGTGATTGCTTGGTCGTCCGGCGCTAGTCGTCGGCAAATCGCTTAGGGCTTATAGCTGGTGGCTGGCAGCTAAAACTTACAACCAAGATCGTCAGCCCTCACCCCCAGGCGCGTTTCTGCTCCAAGGGGAGACCTTTTCTGCTCTGAGAGGACGTGCTGTTTTGTTGACTTACGAGTCGTTTGCCGAGCCACGACAAATTGGGGTGTCGTGTTTAGCCGCTGGCCGCCAGCTACTAGCCGCAAGCGCCTTTGCTAGAAACCAGCGACTGACGACCGACGACTATTTTTCCCGCGCCACCACAAAGTCCGGCGCCCAGAGCAGCGCTCGCTTGATTTCCGAATCAGGAAACGGGCAAATGGCCTTACGTGCAGCTTCCGCGTACTGCGTGGCGCGGGCGTTCGCAGCCTCCAGCGCGCCGTAGCGGTTCAGAATTGCCAGGATGTCCGCGTGCGTTACGCCGTTGAAGGCGCGGTCGCGCAGCACAGTCGCGATCTGTTCCCGCTCTGCTGGAGTGCAGCGCTCCAGCGCATAGATGACTGCCATGGTCACCTTACCCTCGCGCAGGTCGCTCCCGACAGGTTTGCCCAACACGCTCTCGGAAGCGGTCAGATCCAGAACGTCGTCGACGATCTGGAACGCCATTCCCAGATTTCGTCCGTAGCTGGCGGCGGCCTCTTCCTGTTCGGGAGTCGCCTCCCCCAGAATCGCGCCCAGCCGCATGCATACCGAGAACAGGCAAGCCGTCTTGCGATAGATTAGATCGAAATGTTCGTCGAGCGAGATCAGCTTCCCCAGCTTCTCCATCTGCAGCAGTTCACCCTCGACCATCTGCTGGGTGAGCTCGATCAGGGCGTCGAGCACGCGGAAATTGCGCTCCTGCACTGCAATCTTGAACGACTGCATATACAACCAGTCGCCCGCCAGCACGCATTGCGAGTTGCCCCACCGGGTGTTGGCCGCGGGGCGGCCGCGCCGGGTCTGCGCTTCGTCAATGATGTCGTCGTGGACCAGGGTCGCGGTGTGAATGATCTCGACCACCGCTCCCAGCCGAACCGCCCCAGTTCCGGGGTATTTGAAAAGCTTGGCTGCCAGCAAGAGCAGCGCCGGTCGGATCCGCTTGCCGCCGCCTTCGCGGAGATACTCGCCGATCTCGGTAATCGCCGAGACGTTCGAGACGGTGTCCCGCCCGAACTCCGCCTCGATCGCCAGCAGGTCATCGTGCAGAAGCTCGAAAATTTCTTTGCCGTTGATGGTTGAGGGTGTGCTCAATCGTCGCTTTCTGTTCGAACCTTAAGACCTAACCTTTTTCACCGCGGAGGTCCCGCGAGAACATTTTCCAAAATCTCAAATCAGAAACCTGCAATCTGCAGTCCGAAATCTCATCTTCAATCTCAGCTTTCTGCCGGTGCGTTTCTCCGTGCGTCCGTGGTAGAGAGATCCTTCAATTCGACCTGTAATTCGTAAACTGCAAATCAATCCCGAAATCCCTCGACCGCAGCAGGGCAATGATTTCCTGCAGCGTATCGCGGTCCTTGCCGCTGACGCGCACCAGGTCTCCCTGAATCGAAGCCTGCACCTTCTTCTTCGAATCTTTGATCAGCTTCACAATGTCGCGCGCCTTCTCAATCACGATCCCTTGCTGCAAAGTGATCTTCTGTTTCGCGCTGCCGCCGGCCGCGGGTTCGATCGCGCCATAGGTCAGCCCCTTCAGCGATACGCCCCGCTTCACCAGTTTCTGCTGCAGGATGTCGTTCACGGCCTTCAGCTTGTACTCGTCGGCCGAGTGCAGCACGATCGCGTCCTTGCCTTCCATCTCGATCTTCGACTTCGAGTCCTTCAGGTCGAAACGAGTGGTTACTTCCTTGATCGCCTGCTGAATGGCGTTGGAAACCTCTTGCAGGTCGATTTTGCTCACCACATCGAAAGTGTTCTCGGGCATAGGTTTCCGTCTATTTAATCAGATTCGGGGTGCCCTGCAGAAGTCGCACCTACCAAGCTAAACGGTCGTGCGCTTTTCGTGAAGCGAAAAGAAGCGATAGAAGTTTTCGGTCGTCTTTAGGCCCATGTCCTCAGGGGAAAGCCCGCGCAATTCGCCCACTTGCCGCGCCACCTCGGCCACGAAGGCCGGTTCGTTCCGCTTTCCCCGATGCGGGATCGGAGCCAGGTAGGGCGAGTCGGTTTCGATCAGCATGCGGTCGAGCGGCACCTGCATGGCAGCATCCCGGATCTGCTGCGCTTTCGGAAACGTGACGTTCCCCGCGAACGACACCATGAAGCCCATGTCGAGCCCGCGCTTGGCCTGCGCGGCGTTGCCGGTGAAGCAGTGCAAGATGCCGCCCAGTCCGCTCGACTTCCATTTCTCATCCAGCAGACGCAGGCAATCGTCCCAGGCGTTCTCGCTGTTGTCCGAGGGCCGGCAGTGAATCACGATGGGCAGCTTCGCCCCGCGCGCCAGTTCCATTTGTGCAACGAAAGCCCGCTGCTGCACGTCCCGCGGAGAATGATCGTAGAAGTAGTCGAGCCCGATCTCGCCCCAGGCAATGACTTTCGGCCGCCGAGCCAGTTCCGCCATGCGGTCAAGCGCTGCCGGATCGGCAAGGCTCGCCTCGTGCGGATGGATCCCGATCGTCGCATAGATGAACTCGTACTGCTCGGCGAGTTGAATGCCACAGTCGAAATTCACCGGCCCATCGCCGTTACCGATGGCAACGATCGTCTCTACCCCGGCCGCCTGAGCTCGCGCGATCACCTCGCCGCGATCGGAATCGTAACGCCGTCCTTCGAGATGCGCGTGGGAGTCTACAAACATGTCGTCCGTAGTCGGTCCTTGGTCGTCGGCAAAGCCAGTCGCTGGCCGTTCGTCGTGGTCGTTAGCGAAAGCAAGTTCATCCATCCTAACGGCGCGTTCTCTTGGACGTTAGGGTGGGATTCCACTGTTGCCAAACGTTCTCTGGTTGTGCCGACGACCGACGACCGCCCTACTTCAGCCTTGCCCCCACCGGCACATCCTCCAGAAACCCCGCCAGCACCGGCTGCCCGCCTTCGAGCGACGCCGCCACGATCATTCCATTCGATTCCAGCCCGCGCAGCTTCCGCGGAGCCAGGTTCGCCACGATGACCACCTTGCGGCCAACCAGCGTCTCCGGGGCATAGGCCTCGGCAATTCCGGCTACAATCTGACGGACCTCTGTTCCCAGGTCGACTTCCAGCCTGAGCAGTTTGTCGGAATTCTTCACCCGCTCCGCCGCTTTCACCTGGGCCACGCGTAACTCGACTTTTGCGAAGTCGTCGATCGAAATCCTTCCGTCAGGCATCACCCCGGGAGATTTTGCTGCGGGTGCCGGGGCGCCACTAGCCGCAGGCGACGGCGCATCTGGCTTGCTGTCGGCCACCGCTAGAGGCCGTCCCTGGTCTTCCATCTTCTGCATCCTTTCGACCGCGCTTTTGTCAGCGCGAGGAAATACCGGCTGCACTGCGCCGAGCTTGGTGCCGAGCTTAAGCTGTCCCCACTTCAGGGAGTTCAAATCAAACTTCAGGATGTCGCCCAGCCCAAGCTGCATCCAGATCCGGGCTGTCGAATCGGGAATCACCGGATGCACCAGTGCCGTCACGATGCGCAAGGCTTCGGCCGAGGTATAGAGCACGGTTGCCAGCCGCGCGCGGCTGTCTTCATCCTGCTTCTCGCCCAGCGACCACGGCTCGTTCTCCACAATGTACTTGTCGACCGCCGCCACCAGACCCCACGCCACTTCCAGCGCCTTCGAGAACTGGAACTGATCGAATAGAACGTTGTAGTCGGCGATCACATCGGCTGCAATCTCCGCGATCGCGTCGTCGGCCGGCTCACGCGCCGCCTTGTGTGACGGATACGGCACCTCACCCTTGAAATAGCGGTTAATCATGGTCAGCGTGCGGCTGGCCAGGTTGCCCAG
>Ga0182035_10000243_pt1 | contig 24042 bp, 10 predicted proteins | sample flu12Cox44000170_FD_125969 | JGI IMG/M metagenome (GOLD analysis project Ga0182035, IMG submission 125969) | Lab enrichment of tropical soil microbial communities from Luquillo Experimental Forest, Puerto Rico - flux4day.12C.oxic.44.000.170 | ecosystem: Environmental > Terrestrial > Soil >...
ACTGCTACCGGCGCTGGAAACCGGCATGATCCCCAAGGTGGAGGCGTGCCTGCGGGCCGTCACCGGCGGTGTGCCCAGCGCCCACGTCATCGACGGACGGGTCGAACACTGTGTGCTGGTGGAGCTATTCACCGACGCGGGTACCGGCACCAAGGTGGTGAGCGCATGACGCACACAGATGATCTGCGACGGCGGTGGGAAGCCGTGATGATGAACAACTACGGCACCCCACCGGTCGCCTTGGCCAACGGTGACGGCGCCGTCGTCACCGACGTGGACGGCAAGACGTACCTGGACCTGCTCGGCGGCATCGCGGTCAACGTCCTCGGCCATCGGCATCCGGCCGTCATCGAGGCCGTCACGCACCAGATGGCCACGCTTGGCCACACCTCGAACCTGTATGCCACCGAGCCCGGTGTCGCGCTGGCCGAAGAGCTGGTCGCCCTGCTGGGCGCGGACGCGCCGGCGCGGGTGTTCTTCTGCAACTCCGGCACCGAGGCCAACGAGGTGGCGTTCAAGCTGTCGCGGCTCACCGGGCGCACCAAACTCGTTGCCGCACAGGAGGCCTTCCACGGCCGGACGATGGGATCGCTGGCGCTGACGGGCCAGCCCTCCAAGCAGGCGCCGTTCGAACCGCTGCCGGGATACGTAACGCATGTGCCGTACGGCGACACCGAGGCGCTGGCCGCCGCCGTCGACGACGACACCGCGGCGGTGTTCCTCGAGCCGATCATGGGGGAGAGCGGCGTCGTCGTCCCACCCGAGGGCTACCTGGCCGCCGCGCGGGACATCACGTCGCGGCATGGCGCGCTGCTGGTGCTCGACGAGGTGCAGACCGGGATGGGCCGCACCGGAGCGTTTTTCGCCCACCAGCACGACGGCATCACCCCGGACGTGGTGACCATGGCCAAGGGGCTCGGCGGCGGGCTGCCCATAGGGGCATGCCTGGCCGTCGGCCCGGCCGCCGAGCTGCTGACACCCGGCCTGCACGGCAGCACCTTCGGCGGCAACCCGATCTGCACGGCGGCGGCGTTGGCGGTGTTGCGGGTGCTGGCGGCCGAGGATCTGGTCCGGCACGCCGAAGTGTTGGGCAAGTCGGTGCGCCACGGCATCGAAAAGCTCGGCCACCCGCTGATCGACCACGTACGCGGCCGCGGATTGCTGTGGGGCGTGGTGCTGACCGCGCCGCGGGCCAAGGACGTCGAGGCCGCCGCGCGCGACGCCGGATTCCTGGTCAACGCCGCCGCGCCCGACGTCATCCGGTTGGCGCCGCCGCTGATCATCACCGAAGCCCAGATCGACGGCTTCATCGCCGCCCTGCCAGGCATCCTCGACACCGCCGGGGCGCCAGCATGATTCGGCACTTCCTGCGCGACGACGACCTCTCACCGGCCGAACAGGCCGAGGTCCTCGAGCTGGCCGCCGAACTGAAGAAGGACCCGTTCGGCCGTCGTCCCCTCCAGGGCCCGCGCGGGGTCGCCGTCATCTTCGACAAGAACTCCACCCGCACCCGGTTCTCGTTCGAGATGGGCATCGCCCAACTCGGCGGGCACGCCGTCGTCGTCGACGGCCGCAGCACCCAGCTGGGCCGGGACGAGACGCTGGGCGACACCGCGCAAGCGTTGTCCCGCTACGTGGAGGCCATCGTCTGGCGGACCTTCGGCCAGGACCGGCTCGAAGCCATGGCCGCGACCGCGACCGTGCCGGTGGTGAACGCGCTGTCCGACGAGTTCCATCCGTGCCAGGTGCTCGCGGACCTGCAGACCATCGCCGAACGCAAGGGGTCGTTGGGCGGCCTGCGGCTGTCCTACTTCGGCGACGGCGCCAACAATATGGCCCACTCGCTGCTGCTCGGCGGGGTGACCGCCGGCGTCCATGTCACCGTCGCGGCTCCCGACGGATTCGCGCCCGACCCGGCCGTGGTCGCGGCGGCCCGGCGGCGCGCCGAGGCCACCGGCGCCTCGGTCACCGTGACCGCCGACGCCGACGGGGCTGCCAAGGGCGCCGACGTCCTGGTGACCGACACCTGGACGTCGATGGGACAGGAGGGCGACGGGCTGGACCGCGTCCAGCCGTTCCGGCCGTTTCAGGTCAACAGGCGGCTGGTATCACTGGCCGACCCGGAAGCCGTTGTGCTGCACTGCCTTCCGGCCCACCGTGGAGACGAGATCACCGACGAGGTGATGGACGGGCCGGCCAGCGCGGTGTGGGACGAGGCCGAAAACCGGCTGCACGCCCAGAAGGCGCTGCTGGTGTGGCTGCTGGAGCGGGCGCGATGACCCGGGGCGGCCCGAAGACCACGCCGGAGACCACCCGGGCGGGGCGCCAGGCGCGCATCGTGGCGATCCTGTCGTCGTCATCGATCAGCAGCCAGAGCGAACTGGCGGCGCGACTGGCCGACGAGGGCATCGACGTCACCCAGGCCACGCTGTCGCGGGATCTCGAAGAGCTGGGCGCTGTGAAGCTGCGCGGCGCCGACGGCGGCGTCGGGGTCTACATCGTTCCCGAGGACGGGAGCCCGGTGCGCGGGGTGTCCGGTGGGACCGACCGGATGTCGCGCCTGCTGGGCGAGTTGCTGGTCTCGACCGACGCGAGCGGCAACCTCGCCGTGCTGCGCACGCCACCGGGCGCGGCCCACTACCTGGCCAGTGCGATCGACCGCGCGGCGCTGCCCGACGTTGTCGGCACCGTCGCCGGGGATGACACCATCCTTGTGGTTGCCCGTGAGCCAACGACTGGCGCGGAGCTCGCCGGGATGTTCGAGAACATCAAGTAAGGAGATAGGTCAATGTCAGAACGCGTCATCCTGGCGTATTCCGGCGGTCTGGACACCTCGGTGGCGATCAGTTGGATCGGCAAGGAGACCGGCCGCGAGGTCGTGGCGGTGGCGATCGACCTCGGCCAGGGCGGCGAGGACATGGAGGTGGTGCGCCAGCGGGCCCTGGACTGCGGGGCCGTGGAGGCGGTCGTCGTCGACGCCCGCGACGAGTTCGCCGAGGGCTACTGCCTGCCGACCGTGCTGAACAACGCGCTGTATATGGACCGCTACCCGCTGGTGTCGGCGATCAGCCGGCCGCTGATCGCCAAGCACCTGGTCGCGGCCGCCCGCGAGCACGGCGGCGGCATCGTCGCGCACGGCTGCACAGGCAAGGGCAACGACCAGGTCCGGTTCGAGGTCGGATTCGCCTCGCTGGCACCGGATTTGGAGGTGCTGGCACCGGTCCGCGACTACGCTTGGACCCGAGAGAAGGCGATCGCGTTCGCCGAGGAGAACGCCATCCCGATCAACGTCACCAAGCGCTCGCCGTTCTCGATCGACCAGAACGTGTGGGGCCGTGCGGTGGAAACCGGCTTCCTGGAACACCTTTGGAACGCCCCCACCAAGGACATCTACGCCTACACCGAAGACCCCACCCTGAACTGGAGCACGCCCGACGAGGTGATCGTCGGGTTCGAGCGGGGGGTGCCCGTCTCGATCGACGGCAAGCCGGTGTCGATGCTGCAGGCCATCGAGGAACTCAACCGCCGCGCCGGGGCGCAGGGCGTCGGGCGCCTCGACGTGGTCGAGGACCGGCTGGTGGGGATCAAGAGCCGCGAGATCTACGAGGCGCCCGGGGCGATGGTGCTCATCACCGCGCACACCGAACTCGAACACGTCACCCTCGAGCGCGAGCTGGGCCGGTTCAAGCGTCAGACCGACCAGCGCTGGGCCGAGCTGGTGTACGACGGACTGTGGTACTCGCCGCTGAAGGCCGCGCTGGAGAGTTTCGTCGCCAAGACCCAGGAGCATGTGTCGGGTGAGGTGCGAATGGTGTTGCACGGCGGCCACATTGCCGTCAACGGTAGGCGCAGCGCCGAGTCGTTGTACGACTTCAACCTGGCGACCTACGACGAGGGCGACAGTTTCGACCAGTCGGCCGCGAAGGGCTTCGTCTACGTGCACGGGTTGTCGTCCAAGATCGCGTCCCGCCGGGATCTGCGGTGAGCGTGCTCGCGGAGAAAAAGTGAGCACTCGCGAGGGATCGCTGTGGGGCGGGCGGTTCGCCGACGGGCCGTCCGATGCGCTGGCCGCGCTGAGCAAGTCCACGCACTTCGACTGGGTGCTGGCTCCCTACGACATCGTCGCCTCGCGGGCCCACACCGTGGTTCTGTTTCGGGCCGGGCTGCTCGACGAAGAGCAGCGCGACGGGCTGTTGGCCGGGTTGGACAGCCTCGCCGAGGATGTTGCCGACGGCAGCTTCGAGCCGGTGGTCACCGACGAGGACGTGCACGCCGCGCTGGAGCGCGGCCTGATCGACCGGGTCGGGCCCGACTTGGGCGGGCGGCTGCGCGCCGGGCGGTCACGCAACGACCAGGTGGCCACCCTGTTCCGGATGTGGCTTCGCGACGCGGTGCGCCGGGTCGCGGGTGGAGCGCTCGACGTCGTCGCCGCGTTGGCCGCGCAGGCCGCGGCGCACCCGGCGGCCATCATGCCCGGCAAGACCCATCTGCAGTCCGCCCAGCCGATCCTGCTGGCCCACCATCTGCTTGCCCACGCCCACCCGTTGCTGCGCGATGTGGACCGAATCGTCGACTTCGACAAGCGCGCGGCGGTGTCCCCGTACGGCTCGGGGGCGCTGGCCGGCTCGTCGCTGGGCCTGGACCCGGAAGCCATTGCGGAGGAACTGGGTTTTGCGGCCGCCGCCGACAATTCCGTCGACGCGACCGCGGCCAGGGATTTCGCCGCCGAGGCCGCGTTCATCTTCGCCATGATCGGCGTCGACCTGTCCCGGCTGGCCGAGGACATCATCATCTGGAGCTCGACGGAATTCGGCTACGTCACCCTGCACGATTCGTGGTCCACCGGCAGCTCGATCATGCCGCAAAAGAAGAACCCCGACATCGCCGAGCTCGCCCGCGGTAAGGCCGGGCGGCTGATCGGAAACCTGGCCGGGCTACTGGCGACGCTGAAGGCCCAGCCGCTGGCCTACAACCGTGACCTGCAGGAAGACAAGGAGCCGGTGTTCGACGCGGTGGCCCAGCTGGAACTCCTGCTGCCCGCGATGGCGGGGCTGGTGGCCAGCCTGACGTTCGACGTCGAGCGGATGGCGGCACTGGCCCCGGCCGGCTACACGCTGGCCACCGATATCGCGGAGTGGCTGGTACGGCAAGGTGTTCCGTTCCGAACCGCCCACGAGGCCGCCGGGGCGGCCGTGCGCGCCGCCGAGGACCGCGGCGTGGGGCTCGACGAGCTGACCGAGGACGAGCTGGCCGCCATCAGCCCCGAGTTGACACCGCAAGTCCGCGACGTGTTGACAATCGAGGGCTCTGTGTCGTCGCGCGACGGGCGGGGCGGCACCGCGCCGGGCAGGGTTGCCGAGCAGCTGAATGCGGTTTTGGCGACCTGCGAAGTGCTTAAGGATCGGCTACACCGCGGCTAGCAAGGCAGATGGTTCGGCGTCTGCCGTATCTGCGGCGACGCGGTCGTGGTTTAACTCCGTTTTTGGACAAAATGCCAGTTCGATGGCGTCATGACTTTCCGTGGGCCCGTGTGACTGGTATGACTGGTGTGGCTCCGAGCTCGTCGTCGATGCCGGTATCGGCAACGGCGGGGTGACCAGCGGAGCCAGGCCCGGCTACAGCAACCCACCAGCATATTGACGCACCTTTAAATCGCGACTGTTTGCAGGGCATCCCCCAGCTAAGATCGGGTCGGGCCCGCACCGGCAACGTCTACACCAGTTTTTCTGCCGGGTGCGCCCAACCCGATTAAACTTCGAGTTCTAAACGATCTGGTTGAACAGTTCGGCCTAGATTTGCGTCTCCAGGGGGTGGAGCCAATTAGCGTCATCGCAGGTGTGTTCGGGGCCCTGCCGCCACGTCGCTACTCCCAGCGAGAGCTCACCGACTTCTTCATCAGCATCCCGGATTTCGCCGAGTACGAAGACATCGTTCGACAGCTGCACGCCAGCGCCAAGGTCAACAGCCGCCACCTGGTTCTGCCGCTGGAGAGGTATCCGACGCTGACCGACTTCAGCGCGGCAAACCGCATCTTCATCGAGCACGCGGTGGATCTGGGCTGTGAGGCGCTGCTGGGCGCCCTAGACGAGGCGGGGCTGCAACCACAGGACCTCGACGTGCTCATTACGACGACGGTTACCGGCCTCGCAGTTCCGTCGCTGGACGCGCGCATCGCCGGGCGGGTCGGTCTGCGCGACGATGTGCGGCGGGTGCCGCTGTTCGGGTTGGGTTGTGTGGCCGGGGCGGCGGGAGTGGCCCGGCTGCACGATTATCTGCGGGGTGCGCCGGACGGTGTCGCGGCCCTGGTGTCGGTGGAGCTTTGCTCGCTGACCTACCCGGGATACAAGCCGACGGTGGCCGGTCTGGTCGGCAGCGCGCTATTTGCCGACGGAGCGGCCGCGGTGGTGGCCGTTGGAGAACGCCGGGCCGATCAAGTCGGTGCCCGCGGGCCCGACATCCTCGACTCCCGCAGTCATCTCTACCCGGACTCGTTACGCACCATGGGCTACGACGTCGGCGCCACCGGCTTCGAGCTGGTGTTGTCCCGGGAGCTGGCGGAGGTCGTCGAGCAGTATCTCGGCAAGGACGTCAACGCGTTCCTGGCGGCGCACGGGCTGAGCACCACCGACATCGGCGCTTGGGTCACCCATCCCGGTGGCCCCAAGGTCATCGACGCGATCACCGCGAGTCTCGGCCTGCCGGCCGAAGCCCTGGAGCTGACCTGGCGTTCGCTTGGCGAGATCGGCAACCTCTCGTCGGCCTCGGTCCTGCACGTGCTGCGTGACACCCTGGCCAAGCCGCCGCCCAGCGGCAGCCCGGGGCTGATGATCGCGATGGGTCCCGGATTCTGCTCAGAACTCGTGCTACTGCGCTGGCACTGACCCCACGGGAGGCGCGATCTGTGGCGTCCGCGGCTGACCAGGTCCCAATAGGGCATGAGCTGCTGAGGCAATATTGAGGGACACCGCGCAGCGTTACACCCGTTCGCTTGAGTGACACGGAAGGCCGGGTCTTGTGAACAGCACTCACGAAGAGCTCGTGAAGGCTTTGCGCGCGTCTCTGAAGAAAAACGAGCAGCTCAAGCGCGAGAACCGCGAGTACCTGGCCCTGATTTCAAAGGCGCCGACCGAGCCCGTGGCGGTTGTCGGGATGGGTTGCCGGTATCCGGGCGGGGTGGATTCCCCCGAGGGCCTATGGGCGATGGTTGCCGCGGGTCGAGACGTGGTATCGGACTTTCCGGCCGACCGGGGCTGGGACTTGACGGATCTGTTCGACCCCGATCCCGACGCGGTAGGCAAGTCGTATTCGCGGCAGGGCGGGTTTTTGGTGGACGTGGCCGGTTTCGATGCCGCCTTTTTCGGGATCGCACCCAGCGAGGCATTGGCGATGGATCCGCAGCAGCGGTTGTTGCTGGAGATTTCGTGGGAAGCGTTGGAGCGCGCGGGGATTGACCCGCTGGACTTGCGGGATTCGGCGACCGGGGTGTTCGCCGGGGTTTTCCATGGTTCGTATGGTGGCGCGTGCCGCGTGCCGGGAGAGCTGGAGCGGTACGGGTTGCGCGGTTCGACGCTGAGTGTGGCATCCGGCCGGGTGGCGTACGTGCTGGGGTTGCAGGGCCCGGCGGTGTCGGTGGATACCGCGTGTTCGTCGTCGTTGGTGGCGATGCACTTGGCGGCGCAGTCGTTGCGGTCGGGGGAGTGCAATTTGGCCCTGGCCGCCGGCGTGACGGTGATGGCCACCCCGGCGATGTTCGTCGACTTCAGCCGGCAGCGGGCGCTGTCGGTTGACGGGCGGTGCAAGGCCTATGCCGGCGCCGCCGACGGGACCGGGTTTTCCGAAGGCGCCGGGGTGGTGGTGCTGGAGCGGTTGGCCGATGCGCGGCGGTTGGGTCATCCGGTGTTGGCGGTGCTGCGGGGTTCGGCTGTGAATCAGGACGGCGCCTCCAACGGGCTGGCAACGCCGAATGGGCCTTCGCAGCAGCGCGTGATCCGCGCGGCGCTGGCCAATGCACGTCTCGACGCGGCCGACGTGGACGTGGTGGAGGGGCACGGCACGGGAACCATGTTGGGGGATCCGATTGAGGCCCAAGCACTTTTGGCGACGTACGGGCGGGACCGGCCGGCGGATCAACCGTTGTGGCTGGGGTCGATCAAATCAAACATGGGCCATACGTCGGCCGCCGCGGGTATCGCCGGAGTGATCAAGATGGTGCAGGCGATGCGGCACGGGGTGAAGCCCAAGACGCTGCATGTGGATGTGCCTACGCCGCATGTGGATTGGTCCGCGGGAGCGGTGTCGTTATTGACCGAGTCGCGCCCCTGGCCGGTGGGAGATCGTCCGCGGCGGGCGGGAATATCGTCGTTCGGAATCAGCGGGACCAACGCGCATGTGATTGTCGAGGAGGCACCCCCTGAGCCGGAACCCATTGTGGCTGAACGCGATGAGCCGCTGTCGGTGCCGTGGGTAGTGTCGGGTCGGTCGGAGCGGGCGTTGGCCGACCAGGCGGCGCGGCTATTGGCGTGGGTGGGTGCCGACGAGGGATTAAGCCCGGTGGATGTCGGGTGGTCGCTGGCCACCACCCGGTCGGCGTTCGAGCATCGGGCAGTGGTGGTGAGTCCCGACCGCGAGACACTGATCGCGGGGCTGGCGTCGATAGTCGCGGGCGAGCCGGGCGCGGGCGTGGTGGTGGGCCGGTCACGCGCGGTGGGCAAGACGGCGTTCGTGTTTCCGGGGCAAGGGTCGCAGTGGGCCGGTATGGCGGCGCAGTTACTCGATGCTTCACCGGTATTCGCTGATCACATGCGCCGATGCGACAAGGCGCTCGGCGAGCACGTCCAGTGGTCGTTGATCGACGTCATCCGCGCCGCGCCGGGCGCACCCGGGCTGGATCGAGTGGACGTCGTTCAGCCGGCGCTGTGGGCGGTGATGGTTTCGCTCGCCGAGTTGTGGCGGTCGATGGGCGTCGTGCCCGACGCGGTGATCGGCCATTCACAGGGCGAGATCGCCGCGGCGTACGTGGCGGGAGCGCTGTCGCTCGAAGACTCCGCACGGGTGGTGGCTGTGCGAAGCCGGCTCCTGATGCGGTTGTCGGGTGAGGGCGGCATGGCCTCGCTGGCGTGCGGTCTGCCCGAAGCGCGGGACCTGGTGGCGCCCTGGGGCGACCGATTGAATATCGCTGCGGTGAACGGCATTTCGGCCGTCGCGGTGTCCGGCGAAGTGGAGGCGCTCGAGGAGCTGATACGACGTTGCGAGACGGACAACGTCCGGGCTCGCTGGATCGATGTCGACTACGCCTCGCACTCGACGCAGGTGGATACCATCCGCGAACCGCTGGCTCAAGCGCTGACGGACATCGAGCCCCGTTCGTCGTCGATCGCCTTCTTCTCAACGGTCACGGGTGAGCTGATGGACACCGCGGGCTTGGGTCCCGAGTATTGGTACCGAAACATCCGGCAGACGGTGCAATTCGAACGGGCGGCACGCGGTGCACGCGACGCCGCGTATCGGGTGTTCATCGAATCCAGCCCGCATCCGGTGTTGATCGCCGGCATCGAAGAAACGGTTGACGACGCAGTAGTCATTCCGTCACTTGGCCGCGACGACGGCGGGCTCGACCGGTTTTGGCTCTCGGCAGGCCAGGCGCACGTCGCAGGTGTCGAGGTGGATTGGGGCGCGGCGTTTGCCGGCTACGGGGCTCGGCCCGTTGAGCTGCCGACGTATGCGTTTCAGCGACAGCGGTTCTGGCTGGCGCCCGAGTTGCCTTCGGGTGATGCGGGGGCTTTGGGATTGGCCGCGGCCGAGCATGGCTTGTTGGGTGCGGTGGTGGATCGGCCCGATTCGGGTGGGGTGGTGCTGACGGGCCGGCTATCCACGGCCGCCCACCCGTGGTTGGCGGACCATGTGGTCGCCGGGGTCGCCATTTTCCCGGGCGCGGGGTTTGTGGAACTGGCCAGCCGCGCCGGCGATCAGGTCGGTTGCTCGGTGATCGAGGAGCTGACCCTGTCGGCCCCGTTGGTGCTGCCCGCGGCAGGTTCAGTGCAGATTCAGGTGGTGGTGGGTACCGCCGATGCGGCGGGGTCTCGCCCGGTAGCGGTGTATTCCTCTGGCGCGCGGGCGGATTCGGAATGGACGTTACATGCCGAGGGCCTGTTGGGCGTCGGCGCCAGCACAACGGATGCGGATCTGTCGACCTGGCCGCCGGCGGGTGCGGTAGCGGTCGACATCACTACCGCCTACCAGCGTCTGGCGGCGCGGGGCTACGAGTACGGTCCGGCTTTTCGGGGCCTGCGCGCCATGTGGCGGCGGGACACCGAGATCTTCGCCGAGGTCGCTGTCGCACAGGAAGCCGGCGCCACGGTTGACGGGTTCGGGATTCATCCGGTGCTGCTCGACTCCGCGTTGCACGCCCTGGTCTTGGCCGACGAGAACGCCCCGACGGTGCTGCCGTTCTCCTGGCAGCGGGTGAGTCTGCATGCGGCGGGGGCATCGTGGGCACGGGTTCGGATAGCGCCGGTCGGCGTCGGGGCGGTGTCGGTAGAGTTGACCGATCCGACCGGGCTTCCAGTGCTGTCGGTGCGAGAGCTTGACATGCGACCGACATCACCGGGCCAGTTGTCGGCGGCCACCCGGGGCGGCGGCGGGCTTTTTGAAGTCGTTTGGTCACCGGTGTCGTTGAGCGACAACCGTCCTGGCGACGGTGTGGTCGTGTGGGAGCCGCGCGCTACCGCTCGCTCGGGCGGTGTGCGCGCGGTGTATGAGGCAACTCACGAGGCATTGGGAGTGTTGCAGTCCTGGTTGGCCGGTGACGGTCCCGGGGTGCTGGTCGTGCTGACTCGCGGGGCCGTCGCGCTCGCCGGTGAGGACGTCACGGATTTGGCCGGCGCGGCGGTGTGGGGATTGGCGCGGTCGGCGCAGGCCGAGCATCCGGACCGGGTGGTGTTGGTCGATTCGGACGGCTCCTTGGACGCCAGCGGGGTATTCGGTTGTGGTGAAACGCAATTAGTGATTCGTGCGGGAATGGCGTATGCGGCTCGGCTGGCGCCGGTACCGCTGGGTTCGGTCTTGGAGCTGCCGGCTGGGGGTTGGCGCCTGGCTGCCGGTGGCGGGGGGACGTTGGAAGATTTGATCGTGCGCCCGAGCCCGCGGGTGGAGCTGGCGGCGGGTCAGGTGCGCGTGGCGGTGACCGCGGTCGGGGTGAACTTCCGAGATGTGTTGGTGGCATTGGGAATGTACCCCGGTGGCGGCCAGTTGGGTCCCGAGGGGGCCGGGGAAATCGTCGAGGTCGGTCCGGCTGTTCCGGGGTTTGCGGTCGGTGACCCGGTGATGGGGTTGTTGGGGGTAGTGGGCTCCGAGGCGGTGGTCGATGCGCGATTGGTCACCGCCGTCCCGACCGGGTGGTCATCCCTCGAGGCCGCGGGCGTGCCGGTGGTGTTCTTGACGGCGTTGTACGGGTTGTCGGTGTTGGCCGACGTGCGGGCCGGGCAGCGGGTCCTGGTACACGCCGCGACGGGCGGCGTGGGCATGGCCGCCGTGCAGCTGGCTCGGCATCGGGGTGCCGAGGTCTTCGCCACCGCCAGCCTTGGCAAGTGGGACACGTTGCGCGCAATGGGCTTTGCCGAGGACCACATCGCGGACTCACGCACACCCGCGTTCGAGCAGAAGTTCTTGGCTACCACGGGGGGCCGTGGGTTGGACGTGGTGCTGAATTCGCTGGCCGGGGAATTCGTGGATGCCTCGGTGCGGTTGCTCGTCGAAGGTGGGCACTTTGTCGAGATGGGCAAGACCGACCTGCGCGATCCCGACGAGATTGCCGCGCGGCATCCCGGCGTGCGGTACCAGGCCTTCGACCTGACCGAGGTCAGCCCCGATCGCATTGCGGCCATGCTGGCCGAGCTGATGGATTTGTTCGCAGACGGTATCTTAAAACCGTTGCCGACAAAGGCTTTCGACGTGCGCCGAGCCGCCGAGGTGTACCGGTTCGTCAGCCAGGCCCGGCACACCGGCAAAGTCGTCCTCACCTTGTCCTCGGGGCTGGCCGGGGGCACCGTCCTGATCACCGGGGGAACCGGGATGGCCGGTTCGGCCCTGGCACGTCACCTGGTTGCCGGGTACGGGGTGGCCCACGTAATGCTGGTCAGCAGGAGCGGCGGCGACGAACGAACGGCCGAGCTGGTGGCCGGGTTGCGGTCGGCCGGGGCGGGGGTATCGGTCGTGGCTTGCGACGTGGCCGACCGGGATGCGGTGGCGGCGTTGCTGACCCAGGTGCCCGCCGAGCACCCGCTGCGGGGCGTGTTTCACGCCGCGGGGGTGCTGGACGACGGGCTGATCGCGTCGCTGACCCCCCAGCGGGTGGACATGGTGTTGCGGGCCAAGGTTGATGGGGCCTGCAACCTGCATGAGCTGACCGCGGATCTGAATTTGTCGGCCTTCGTGCTGTTTTCGTCGATGGCAGGCATCGTCGGCACTCCTGGTCAGGGTAATTACGCGGCGGCCAACAGCTTCCTGGACGCGCTGGCCGCCCATCGCCGTGCCCATGGACTGCCCGGGTTGTCGGTGGCCTGGGGCTTGTGGGAACAAGTTTCGGCCATGACGGCACACCTGGCCGACACGGACAAGGCGCGCATGGGCAGGCTGGGCCTCGCCCCGTTGTCAACCACCCAGGCCCTTGCGCGTTTTGACACCGCGATGGCGGGGGAGCGGCCCGTCGTGGTGGCCACCTGCCTGGACCCAATCGCGCTGTCCGAGAACGCCGCCGCGCTGCCCCCGCTGCTGCAGGGTTTGGCCGCCCGTCCCGCTCGGCGCGTCATCGACAACACCGCCCCCGCCGTCTCGACGACGGGGCTGACCGCACGCCTGCGGGGACTGGCCCCCGAGCAGCGACGCCGCGAGCTCGTCGACCTGGTGTGCCGCGACGCCGCGACCGTCCTGGGACGCGGCAATGCCGCAGACATCAACGCCGAGCGCACATTCCAAGACTTCGGCTTCGACTCGCTGACGGCCGTCGAACTGCGCAACCGGCTCAAAACCGCCACCGGACTGAATCTCTCACCCACTCTCATCTTCGACCACCCCACACCCACCGCCCTCGGCGAATACCTGGGCACCCGTCTGGCGACCGGCACCGATCAGCCCAACCTCTTGGCCCGCGCCAAGGACATCACCCGAGAGCTGCAAACGCTGCTCAACCGACCCGAGTGGAACCCCGAAGACAAAACCCACATCGCCACCCGTCTGCAAAACCTCCTGACCACCTTCGCCAGCGCTGACCTCGACGAGACCTCCGACGAAGACCTCAACGCAGCGAACGAAAGCCAACTCTTCGCCATCCTCGACGAAGAACTCGGCTCCGAAGACGAATAAGGAACACCAGCAACAGTGCCGGGCACCGAAAAGCATCTCGATTACCTGAGGCGGCTCGCCTCCGATCTCAGGCGGACGCGACGACGCCTGTTGGAGTTGGAAGGCAAGCAGTCGGAGCCGGTGGCGGTGGTGGGGATGGCCTGCCGCTACGCGGGTGGGGTGGATTCGCCGGAAGCGTTGTGGGAGATGGTGGTTCAAGGCCGCGATGCGGTGTCGGATTTTCCGACCGACCGCGGCTGGGATGTGGACGGGTTGTTCGATGCGGATCCCGATGCCATAGGGAAGATGTACACCCGCCGCGGCAACTTCTTGCTGAACGCGGCCGACTTCGATGCCGGATTCTTCGGCATTGGACCGAGCGAGGCTCTGGCAATGGATCCGCAGCAGCGGTTGTTGCTGGAGGTTTCCTGGGAAGCGTTGGAGCGGGCGGGGATTGACCCGCAGGGTCTGCGGGGTTCGGCGACGGGCGTGTTCGCCGGGGTCATCCACGCCAATTATGGCGGCGAAGTGAAAGGCGAACTGGAGGGCTATGGGTTCACCGGCTCCACGTTGAGCGTGGCGTCGGGCCGGGTGGCGTACGTGCTGGGCCTGGAGGGTCCGGCGGTGTCGGTGGATACGGCGTGCTCGTCGTCGCTGGTGGCGATGCACTTGGCGGCGCAGTCGTTGCGTTCGGGGGAGTGCGATTTGGCTCTCGCCGGTGGCCTGACCGTGATGGCCTCACCGGCCGGATTCGTGGAGTTCAGCCGGCAGCGAGCCTTGGCCCCGGACGGCCGGTGCAAAGTGTATGCCGGCGCCGCCGACGGCACGGCATGGTCGGAGGGCGGCGGGATGCTCGTCCTCGAGCGATTGGCCGATGCGCGGCGGTTGGGTCGTCCGGTGTTGGCGGTACTGCGGGGTTCGGCGGTGAATCAGGATGGCGCCTCGAACGGATTGACGGCACCCAATGGGCCGTCGCAGCAACGGGTCATCAGGGCGGCGCTGGCCAACGCCGGGCTGACCGCGGCCGAGGTGGATGTGGTCGAGGGGCACGGGACCGGCACCGTGTTGGGGGACCCCATCGAGGCGCAGGCCCTGTTGGCGACGTACGGGCAGGATCGCCCCGCCGGTCGGCCGTTGTGGTTGGGGTCGATCAAATCCAACATCGGTCATACGTCGGCCGGCGCGGGCGTGGCCGGGGTGATCAAGATGGTGCAGGCGATGCGGCACGGGGTGATGCCGAAGACGCTGCACGTGGATGTGCCTACGCCGCATGTGGACTGGTCGTCGGGGGCGGTGTCGTTGCTGATCGAGTCGCGGCCGTGGCCCGGGTCGGGCGCACCGCGACGGGCCGGTGTGTCGTCGTTCGGGATCAGCGGGACCAATGCGCATGTGATTGTCGAGGAACCTCCACCCGCGCCGGAAAGCGCTGGGGTCGAGCGCGACAAGCCCTGCGACAAGCCCGTGGTGGTGCCCTGGGTGGTGTCCGCCCGATCGGCCGAAGCGCTGGGGGCACAGGCCAGGCGGCTGCTGGCGCGTGTGAGCGCTGATGAGCATCTGAGCGTCGTGGACGTGGGGTGGTCGTTGGCCACGACGCGGTCTGTCTTCGAGCATCGCGCGGTGCTGGTGGGTGGCGATCGCGAGGCCATGCTACTGAATCTGGTGCAACTGGCTGCGGGTGAGCAGGGTCCGGGGGTGGTGATCGGGCGGGCGCGATCGGTGGGCAAGACGGTGTGGCTTTTTCCCGGCCAGGGGTCGCAGTGGTTGGGCATGGGCGCGGCGCTGTATGAGCGGTTCCCGGTGTTCGCCGGCGCCTTTGACGAGGCCGCCCAGGCGTTGGATGACCACCTGCGGTTGCCGCTACGTCAGGTGATGTGGGGCGACGACGCAAACCTGTTGGAAAGCACCGAGTTTGCCCAGCCGGCATTGTTTGCCCTCGAGATCGCGCTGGCCGCCCTTTGGCAGTCGTGGGGTGTGGTGCCCGACATGGTGTTGGGCCATTCCGTCGGTGAGATCGCCGCTGCCCATGTCGCCGGGGTGTTGTCGTTGGCCGACGCGGCGAAAGTGGTGGCCGCGCGTGGCCGGTTGATGGCGGCGCTGCCCGCCGGCGGGGTGATGGTTGCCGTGGCCGCCAGCGAGGCCGAGGTGGCGCCGTTGTTGGCCGACGGCGTCGGTGTGGCGGCGGTCAATGGCCCCAACGCCGTGGTGATTTCGGGCGCGCACGCCGCAGTGGATGCGGTGGCCGACCGGTTGGCACAGCAGGGCCGGCGGACACATCGGTTAGCGGTCTCGCACGCGTTTCATTCGCCGCTGATGGAGCCCATGATCGAGCAGTTCGCAGAGGTGGTCGGCAGCGTGTCGGCGACCGAGCCACGGATCGCGTTGATATCCAACGTGACTGGGCAGTTGGCCGGGCCGGGCTACGGCTTGCCCGACTACTGGGTGAAACATGTTCGTGCGCCGGTGCGTTTCGTCGACGGCGTGCAACTGGCCGAGTCGTTGGGGGCGGGGGTGTTTCTCGAAGTCGGTCCCGGTAGCGCGTTGACGGCCGCGGTGGCCCAGTCGTTGACGACCGAGCAGGCACTCTCGGTGGTGACCACGGCCAAAGACCGGCCCGAAGTCGAGTCGCTGCTCGCCGCCGCAGCGCGACTGTTCGCCACCGGGGTGGCGGTGGACTCGGCCGCGGCATTCTCCGGCCTCAACGCCCGACGCGTCGAACTTCCGACGTATCCCTTCCAACGCCGGAGGTTTTGGCTGTCGCCCGAGATGGTGGGGTCGGGTGATGCGGGCGGCCTGGGTCTGGCCGGGGCCGACCATGCCTTGTTGGGTGCGGTGGTGCAGCGGCCCGATTCGGGCGGACTGGTGCTGACGGGCCGGTTGTCGGTGGCGGCGCAACCCTGGCTGGCCGATCATGCGGTGGGCGGAGTGGTGCTCTTTCCCGGGGCCGGCTTTGTGGAGCTTGTGCTGCGTGCCGGGGACGAGGTGGGCTATTCGGCGATCGAAGAGTTGACGTTGTCGGCGCCGCTGGTTTTGCCGGCGGCCGGCGGGGTCCAGGTGCAGGTCCTGGTCGGCGTGGCCGATGATTCGGGTTCCCGGACGGTGTCGGTGTATTCGTCAGACGCGCACCAGGATTCGGGTTGGGTGTTGCACGCCGAGGGTGTGTTGAGCGCGACGCCGGTGGAGCCCCGGGTGGATTTGTCGGTGTGGCCGCCGGTGGGTGCCGTCGCGGTCGATGTCACCGGCGCCTACGAACGGTTGGCCGGGCACGGTTACGGCTATGGCCCGGCGTTTCGGGGACTGCGGAGCGTATGGCGTCGGGAGACCGAGGTTTTCGCCGAAGTCGCCATCCCGCCGGACGCCGGACTGACGGTGGGCGGATTCGGGATTCATCCGGCCTTGCTCGATGCGAGCCTGCACGCGCTCGGGGTGGGCGGCGACCAGGCTCGGACCGTCCTGCCCTTCTCCTGGCAGGGTGTGACGTTGCATGCCGCGGGTGCAACGCGCGTGCGGGTCCGGATAGCACCGGCGGGTGTCGGCGCGATGTCGCTGGAGATAGCCGACGCAGCGGGGCTGCCGGTGATGTCGGTGCGCGAGTTGGCGGTCCGCCCGGTGTCGGCCGAGCAACTGTCGGCGGCGGCCCGTCCCCGTGGGGGCGGTCTGCTTGAGGTCGTATGGTCTCCGGTTTCGTTGACCGGCAGAGGTGTTGGCGATGCCGCCGACCACGATCCAGTGGTATGGGAATTGGGTGCCGGCTCCGGGGGTGCGGTCCAGTCGGTGCATGCGGCCACCGCGGAGGCGTTGGAAGTCTTGCAGTCGGCGCTGGCCGGCGATGGCGCGTTGGTGGTGTTGACTCGCGGGGCGGTGGGCTTGTCCGGTGAGGACGTCACGGATTTGGCCGGGACGGCGGTCTGGGGGTTGGTGCGTTCGGCGCAGGCCGAGCATCCGGGCCGGATAGTTCTGATCGATTCCGACGGGACGGTCGATATTGAATCGGTAATCGGCTGCGGTGAGCCGCAATTGGTGGTGCGCCACGGTGCGGCCTATAAGGCTCGGTTGGCGCCGGTGGAACCGGGTTCGGTGTTGGAGTTGCCGGCGGGGGAGTGGCGATTGGCCGCCGGCAGCGGGGGGACGCTCGGGGACCTGGAGGTCCAGCCTTGCCCCCGAGCGGAATTGGCCGCCGGGCAGGTGCGGGTGGCGGTGGCCGCGGTCGGGGTGAATTTCCGTGATGTGTTGGTGGCACTGGGAATGTATCCGGGCGCGGCGCAGTTGGGCGCCGAGGGCGCCGGGGTGATCGTCGAGGTCGGCCCCGGTGTGACCGGGTTGGCCGTCGGCGATGCGGTGATGGGGATCCTGGGCCTGGCGGGTTCCGAGGCGGCCGTCGACCAGCGATTGGTGGTGCGGGTGCCCCTGGGTTGGTCGTTGACCGAGGCCGCGGGTGTTCCGGTGGTGTTCTTGACGGCGCTGTACGGGTTGTCGGTGTTGGCCGGCGTTCGGGCGGGGCAACGGGTGTTGGTGCATGCCGCGACGGGCGGGGTGGGCATGGCGGCGGTGCAGTTGGCCCGCCACTGGGGGGCGGAAGTCTTCGTCACCGCCAGTCGCGGGAAGTGGGACACGTTGCGCACCATGGGGTTTGACGAGGAGCATATCGCGGACTCGCGGTCGTTGGAATTTGAGCAGAAGTTCTTGGCCGTCACGGGCGGAGCCGGAATGGACGTGGTGCTCAACTCGCTGGCCGGTGAGTTCACCGATGCGTCGCTGCGGTTGTTGGTGTCCGGTGGGCACTTCATCGAGATGGGCAAGACCGACCTCCGCGACCCGCGGGTGATCGCCGCGGACTATCCCGGCGTGGGATACCGGGCGTTCGATCTGATGGTGGCCGGCCCGCAACGTATTCAGGAGATGTTGGCCGAGCTGATCGCGCTGTTTGAGGCTGGTGCGTTGCAGCCATTGCCCCTGACGACGCGGGATGTGCGTCGCGCCGTCGAGGCGTACCGGTTTGTCAGCCACGCCCGCCATATCGGCAAGGTGGTCCTGACCCTGCCCGACAGGCCCGGCGTCGGGCTGGCGGGCGGCACGGTGTTGATCACCGGCGGTACCGGGACGATCGGTGGGTTGCTGGCTCGTCATGTGGTCAGCCGGCACGGCGCGCACCACGTCGTGTTGGCCAGCCGCCGTGGCCAAGCCGCCGAGGGAGCCGATGAGTTGGTGGCCGACTTGACGCAAGCGGGCGCCCAGGTGCAGGTGGTGGCCTGCGACGTGAGCGATCGCGCGGCGGTGGCGGAGTTGCTGGTCGGGCTGCCCAAGCCGTTGACCGCGGTGATTCACGCCGCTGGGGTGCTTGATGATGCGGTGATCGCGTCGTTGACGGCCGAGCGCATAAGTGCGGTGTTGCGGGCCAAGGTGGATGGGGCCTGGAACTTGCATGAGCTGACTCGGGATCTGAATCTGTCGGCCTTCGTACTGTTTTCATCGATGGCCGGGACCTTAGGTGCCCCCGGTCAAGGCAACTATGCGGCGGCCAACAGTTTCCTCGACGGGCTGGCCGAGCATCGGCACGCTCGTGGGCTTCCCGGATTGTCGGTCGCCTGGGGGCTTTGGGAACAGGGCTCGGCGATGACACAGCACCTCGCCGATCGCGACAAGGCCCGGATGAGCCGGGTCGGGCTGGCCCCGCTGTCCAGCGAGCAAGCGCTCGAACTGTTCGACACCGCCTTGCTGGGCGAGCATCCAGTCGTGGTGGCCACCCGGCTCGACAGGGACGCGCTCGCGCGCAACAGCGCGGCGCTCCCTCCGCTGTTGAGCCGGTTGGCCAGCCGTCCCGCCCGTCGGGTCATCGATCACGTCGAGACCGCGATGGCATCGACGGGCCTGCGGGCGCGGCTTGCGGGCCTGACCCCCGCACAGCGACGCCGCGAACTGGAGGATCTGGTGTGCAGCAACGCCGCCACCGTCCTTGGTCACAGCAGCACAGAGATCGACGCCGAGCGCGGCTTCCAAGATCTCGGGTTCGACTCACTGTCCGCCGTAGAAGTGCGCAACCGGCTGAAAACCGTGACCGGACTTACCCTTTCGCCGACTCTGATTTTCGATTACCCCACGCCCGCCGCGCTCGCCGAGCATCTCGACAGCCGGCTGGCCGCCGCCCCCGGCACCGACCAAACGGATCTGAAGGCGCGCTTGAACGACGTCGCGAACGAACTCGAAACATTGCTTAACCGCCCCGACTTGAACGCCGCGGACAAGACACGCCTCACGGCCCGCATCCAGAATTTGCTCGCCGCCGTGACGGCCCCGAACTTAGAGCCCTATCCCGATCATCCCGACGACACGTTCGACGATGACATCGCTACGGCAACCGAAAGCCAACTCTTTGCCCTTCTCGACGAAGAACCACGGCCCTGACACCAGACCTCAGTGATATAGAGGATGGCGTGCAACCGGCACACGTAGCGATCATCGGCCTCGCCTGTAGGTTCCCCGCCGCCGCCAACCCCGGGGAGTTCTGGCGCGTGGTCCGTAACGGGCTCGAGGTCACCGGGCCAGTCGGCGATGTCGCGGAGTTCGACGCCGACTTCTTCAACGTATCGCCGCGGGAGGCCTGCGCGATGGACCCCCGCCAGCGACTGGCGCTCGAACTGACGTGGGAACTGCTCGAAGACGCGTTCGTGGTGCCGGAGACGCTGCGCGGGGAAACGGTCGGCGTTTACCTCGGCGCGATGAACGACGACTATGCCGTGTTGACGCTCGCCGAGAGCCTGGACCATCACTCATTCGCCGGAATCAGCCGGGCAATGATCGCCAACAGGATCTCGTATGCCTTCGGGCTGCGCGGGTCCAGTTTGACCGTCGATTCCGCCCAATCGTCTTCCCTGGTGGCGGTGCACCTTGCGTGTGAAAGCCTGCGCACGGGCGAGTCGGCGCTGGCCATAGCCGGCGGTGTTCACCTGAATCTGGCGAGCGAAACGGACTTGCTGGAGAAGCAGTTCGGCGCGGTCTCGGCGTCGGGTCACACGTATGCGTTCGACGGACGCGCCGACGGTTACGTGCGAAGCGAAGGCGGTGGCCTCGTGCTGCTGAAGCCGCTGCGCGCCGCCCTCGACGACGGAAACCGCATCCGCGCCGTCATTCGCGGCAGCGCCGTCGGCAATGCCGGGCACGCCACGGCCGGGCAGACGGTGCCCTCCGTCCCGGGAGAGGCCGACGTCATCCGGCGCGCCCTGGCCGGGGCCGGCCTGGACGCCGGCCAGCTCCAGTACATCGAGGCCCATGGCACCGGCACCGAGATCGGTGACTCGGTGGAGGCGAGGGCGCTGGGCGAGGTGTTCGCCGGGCGCCGAAGCGGTCCGGTGAGCCTGGGGTCCGTGAAGACCAACATCGGGCACGCCGGAGGCGCCGCGGGCATCGCGGGCTTGCTCAAAGCCGTGCTGGCAATCGAAAACGCGGTGATTCCGCCAAGTCTCAACTACGCCAGCCCCGGTCCCGGGGTCGATCTGGCGGGCCTGGGGCTGCGCGTCAGCACCGCGCCGACGTCCTGGCCGGTAACGGATGCGCCCCGACGGGCGGGGGTGTCGTCGTTCGGAATGGGCGGAACGAACACGCACGTGATCTTGGAACAAGGTCCAGCACAGGCGAAAAGCCCGGTAACCGAAGGCGATAACGCGCCCACCGCATGGGTGTTGTCGGGTCGATCGGAACACGCGTTGGCGAATCAGGCCGCGAGGCTGCGGGCATACGTGGCCGACGATGCGGGCCTGCGCGTCGGCGACGTGGGGTGGTCGTTGGCGACGACACGGTCGGTGTTCGAGCACAGGGCGGTGCTGGTGGGCGCCGACCGCGACACCCTGATGGCGGGGCTTGCGGGATTGGCCTCGGGGGAGCCGGGTCGGGGGGCCATCCGGGGTCGCGCACGCCCGACGGGCAAGACGGCGTTCGTGTTCCCCGGCCAGGGCGCGCAGTGGCCGGGGATGGGAGCGGAGCTGTACAGCCAATTCCCGGTGTTTGCACGGGCTTTCGATGATGCCGCCGAGGCGCTGGATGGCCATCTGCGCCTGTCCTTGCGCGACGTGATGTGGGGTGGTGGCGCAAAGCCGTTGGACAACACCGAGTTTGCTCAGCCCGCGTTGCTCGCCATCGAGGTGGCGTTGGCGGCGTTGCTCCGACACTGGGGGGTGGTCGCGGATGTGGTGCTGGGGCATTCGGTGGGCGAGATCGCCGCAGCCTGTGTGGCGGGGGCGTTGTCGCTCGCCGATGCGGCCAAGGTGGTGGCGGGGCGGGGCCGGTTGATGGCCGGGCTGCCCGCTGGCGGGGTCATGGTGGCGGTGGCCGCGGGCGAGGCCGAGGTGACCCCGTTGCTGACCGAAGGGGTGGCGATCGCGGCCGTCAATGGCCCTAATGCGGTGGTGATCTCGGGCGCCGAGGCGCCGGTCAGCGCGATCGCCGAGGGCTTGGCGCGGCGGGGCAGGCGGGTGCATCGGTTGGCGGTCTCGCACGCGTTTCACTCCCCGCTGATGGAGCCCATGACCGAAGAGTTCTCCGCACTGGTGGCCGATGTGTCGCCACAGCAGCCGCGGATTGCCATGATTTCCAACGTGTCTGGGCGGCTGGCGGGGCCCGGGTACGGCTCGGCGGAATACTGGGTTGAGCACGTGCGCCGTCCGGTGCGTTTTGCCGACGGGGCGCGGGCGGCCGAGTCGTCGGGGGCCGGGCTGTTTGTAGAGGTGGGCCCCGGAGGCGGTCTCGGCGCCGCGGTGGAGCAGTCGCTGACCACCCAGCACCCGATCTCGGTCGTCACCATGGGCAAGGACAGCCCCGAACCAGAAGCGCTGCTCACCGCGGCCGGGCGCCTGTTCACCACCGGCGTCGCTGTCGATTGGGGCGCGGTCCTAAAACGCGGACGACGGGTTTCGTTGCCGACGTACGGCTTTGTGCGCCAACCGTTTTGGCTGGGCGCCAGCGGGCGCCCGCAGATCCCGGCCGCGACTCGGCCGGCCGAACTGGCCGGGCGTTTGGGGCAACTGGCGCCCGGTGAGCAGCATCGTCAACTGCTCGAGTTGGTGTGCCTGCATGCGGCGGCCGTCCTGGGACATTCGGACGGCCACGCGGTAGCCGCCGAGCGCGCCTTCCAGGACCTCGGATTTGACTCGTTGACCGGGGTCGAACTGCGCAACCGCCTCAAAACCGATACCGGGCTGGGTTTGTCGCGCACACTGATCTTTGACTATCCGACGCCGACAGCGCTGGCCGATCATCTTCGTCAACAACTGCTGCCCGGCGATCGCGCGGACTCCGACGACGAAGAGATTTGGTCGTCGCTAAGAAAAATTCCGCTCCAGGAACTTCGCAGAACCGGATTGCTCGACAAACTGTTATTGTTGACCGGCGGCGCGGAAAAGTCATTTACGGATTCGACGGTAGGCGACGACGTCATCGACTCCTTAAGCGCCGATGGATTGATCGCGATGGCACTTAAACCGGATGACGACGATGACGGCGGATAACGAAATTCTCGCTGGCCTACCCGATTACAGCGCCGGAAATGCGACATGTGTTGAATACGCGCTTCTTTGCGTGCCCACACGCGACCATTTAAGATTCTCAAGGTGGGGGGGCCATCCTCGTCGGGTAAGAGGGTAGGGGAATGAGCGTTATCGCAGGCGTGTTTGGCGCGTTGCCACAGCATCGTTATAGCCAAAGCGAGATCACCGACCAGTTTGTCGAGTTCCCGGGGCTGAAGGGACATGAGGAGCTCGTTCGGCGCATGCACGCCGCCGCTAAGGTCAACAGCCGCCACTTCGTCCTGCCGTTGGAGCGCTACCCGTCGGTGACCGACTTCGGCGAGGCCAACGAGATCTTCATCGACAGCGCCGTGGATCTTGGCTGCGAGGCGCTGATGGGCGCGCTCGACGAGGCGGGCCTGCAACCCCAAGACATCGACATGATCGTCACGACGACGGTCACCGGCGTCGCGGTGCCGTCGCTGGACGCCCGGATTGCCCAACGACTCGGCTTGCGACCGGACGTGCGCAGGATGCCGTTGTTCGGCTTGGGTTGCGTGGCCGGCGCCGCCGGGGTGGCCCGGCTGCACGACTACCTGCGGGGCGCGCCCGACGACGTAGCGGTTCTGATTTCGGTCGAGCTTTGCTCGCTGACCTTCCGGGCGGTCAAACCCACCGTGTCGGGACTCGTCGGGAGCGCGCTGTTCGGCGACGGGGCGGCCGCGGTGGTGGCCGTCGGCGAACGTCGTGCCGAACGGGTCCGTGCCAGCGGCCCCGACGTTCTCGATTCGCGGAGCCGCCTCTATCCCGAATCGCTGCACATCATGGGCTGGAACGTCAGCTCCGCCGGGCTCCAGCTGGTGATGTCCCCAGAGCTCACGACGCTGATCGACCGATACCTGGCCGGCGACGTCAACGGGTTCCTCGCCACGCACGGGCTGACCAAGGACGACGTCGGCGCATGGGTGGGCCATCCCGGTGGCCCCAAGGTCATCGACGCGATCGCCAGGACCCTCGAGCTGCCTCCCGAGGCGCTGGAGTTGACCTGGCGCTCGCTGGGCGAAGTCGCCAACCTCTCGTCGGCCTCGGTGCTGCACATCCTGCGCGACACCATCGCCAAGCCGCCGCCGAGCGGAAGCCCGGGGCTGATGCTCGCGACGGGTCCGGGATTCTGTTCCGAACTGGTGCTACTGCGCTGGCACTGATTCCGTGA
>Ga0182035_10000246_pt1 | contig 23931 bp, 17 predicted proteins | sample flu12Cox44000170_FD_125969 | JGI IMG/M metagenome (GOLD analysis project Ga0182035, IMG submission 125969) | Lab enrichment of tropical soil microbial communities from Luquillo Experimental Forest, Puerto Rico - flux4day.12C.oxic.44.000.170 | ecosystem: Environmental > Terrestrial > Soil >...
CATCACGGACCTGATTCCGGGCGAGACGCGGAAAATTGCGTTGCGGTGGACGGCGTATGAGGGCGTACGCGATCCCTTCTTTGAGATCGACTCGGCGCAGAACTGGGATGGGTTCTTGAAGGCGCTTTCGACGTGGGATTCGCCGGGGCAGAACACGGTGTATGCGGATGTGGATGGGCACATCGGGTATCACGCGACCGGACATGTGCCGATCCGCAAGGCGGGGGATGGCAGCCTGCCGGTGGGCGGGGCCGACGATGCGCATGAGTGGACGGGGTACATTCCGTTCGACAAGCTGCCGAGCGTGTTGGATCCGCCTTCGGGAGCTCTGGCGACGGCGAACTCGCGGATCACGCCGGACAAGTATCCGTATAGCGTGAGTACGGAGTGGGATCCACCGTGGCGGACGGACCGGATCTACCAGGTGTTGGAGTCAGGGCGGAAGTTTTCGGCGGCAGACATGCTTTCGCTGCAGACGGATGTGTACTCGGCGTTCGACCGTTTCTGCGCGGAGCGGTTTGTGTATGCGCTGGACCACGTGAAGGGTCTTTCGAAGCGTGCGCAGCAGGCGCGTGATCTGATGCGCGATTGGGACGGACGGGTGACGATCGATTCAGCTGCTGCAACGATCGAGAACCGTTCGCAGTATGAGTTGCGGCGCTTGTTGCTCGAGCCGAAGCTGGGCGTGGCGCCGGAAGCAGCGACCGACAAGAAAGCCGCGAAGGATGATGGAACGTTCAGTTGGAAAAGCTATCACTGGTTCAGTTCGTCAATCTGGCTGGTGAACGTGCTGGAGAAGCAGCCGAAGGCGTGGCTTCCCCAAGGACAGGTGAACTACGACACGCTCCTGGCGGCGGCGGTGGAGGCGGCGGTCAGTAACCCGGACGCTCCGCAGGATTTGGCGCAGTGGAGTTGGGGAGCGTTCTCTCCGATTGATATTGAGCATCCGGTGCTGGGGCGCATCCCGCTGATCGCGCGCTGGACAGCGCCGGGCCTGCATGATCAGTCGGGGAACGGAGTAACGGTGAAGCAGGTAGGGCGCACGTTCGGGCCATCCGAGCGATACACGGCGGACTTATCGAACTTTGACCAGTCGACCCTGAATACGGTAACTGGACAGGGGGGCAATTTTCTCAGCCCCTACTACATGGACCAGTGGAAGGCCTGGTACGAAGGCACGACGTTTGTGCTTCCCTTCTCCCAGCAAGTGGTGGAGAAGGCGGCGGCGCATCGGTTGCAGCTCACACCTTAAGTCACAGGTCACAGGTCACGGGATGCTGAGCCACTTCACACAAGCAGGCGTTGCGTACTAATCTTCGTGTCACCAATGTCAGCGGCGCAACTCACACGCCTGTGACCTGTCCGCTGTCACCTGAGACCCGCCTTTAGAAGTCAATCAGCTTCACATCAATCGCATTGCCGAAGATGTCGATGGACCTGACTGTGAAGATCTTGTCAGTGGTGGTGTCGTAGATGCGGAGTTCTCCGCCCTCGACCACGTAGAAAACGGTGCGATTGGTGATGGACTGGAGGCCCGTGACGTCTCCGTTGTCAGGAGGAATGACGAGGCTATTGGTGGTGGTGTTGAGGATGGCGAGGCAACCGCGTTGCTCGGCGCCGGGGTTGGCGGGAACGATGTTGGTGCAGTTATGCGATCCGATGAAGAGCTGACCATCGCCGCTGATGTCGATTTTGTTGTGGTAGCCGTCGGGGATGACTTCGGAAGGAGCGATCGGATTCGCCTGAGGAAGCGTGGTCAGGTCAAAGGTGGTCAACCGTCCGCAGGTGGCGGCAGCGGTCGTGGGGCCACCGGCGCAGCCATTCAAGCCCGCCGGCGGATTCCCGGCGACGTACATGGTCTGGCCAGAGATGAGACCCACTGTCGCACCTCCGGGAAGCGGAGTGGCCGGACCGGCCGCCGGATGCGCCGGGTCGTGCAAGTCAAGAAGCTGAATGCTCGCCTGCGTGCCGCCGCATTCGGGGCCGCAATTGAGGATCCAGGCCTGAGTGTTGTCGCTACTGAAAAAACCAGCCACCGGATGATCGAAGCCGGCGACATATTGGCAAACGACTGGGCTGGGAAGCACGGGGTTGCAAGTTGCATTCTTGGTCCCCCCCACGATGTTGAAGGGCGAGACGATGGTCACGGTTTGAACGTTGGCATCTTTTCCTAGTCGGCTCAGGTCGGTGTTATCGCTGAAGACCAGGAGCTTGCTTCCGTCCCCACTCTGAGAGACAAAATGGGCTCCGGGGATAGGTAGGACAGGCGGTGTGCTCGCATTCGTCAGATTGACGAGAGCGACGCCACCGCTGGTACCGCCGCCCGGAACTGCTGCGTTGGGCATGGCCGCATATGCGGTGGAATTGTCGGGGGAGATAGCAAGACTCTCGGTGTTGCCGGGCAAGGTGGTAACGCCGTTCGCGGATTCCTTGGTGTTGTCGATGACCTCGACCGCATTGTTGGTGTCGTTGATCGAGACCGTGATCTTACGATCGTTAGAAATGATCATGGCGCCGGGGAGAAAGGCGATGCCGCTGCTTATGGAGGCCCGGTTGGCGCGGAGGTCTTTTTGCGCGTCGATGATGATCATCCCGGGGACGGAAGCGATGGAGGAGACGTCCTGAGAAACGAGGGCCCGGAACTTGAGTCCAGAGGTGGTGGGGCCACTCGAGCGGGCGCTGTTTCCGCACGACGCGAGGATCACGCAAGCTGCTAACAGGATCAGGGAACCGAAGACCGCTCTCTTCAAACGAGGAACTCCCAAGAGCATGATGGAGAAAGATTTGGACGCGAAACTCGGGATTATAGCAGAGCCCATTTTTTCGAGTCTCCTCATGGACTACTCGGTGCATCTGGCCGCGCGACCAGGTCTCAGCCCCCTAAAGGGCCATGAGAGCGAATGCCGCGCGGCGCACCTGAAGGCGCGCCCTGATACGCACCATGCCCTAGTAAGCCACGGCTCTATTACGAACCCCTCGCTCCAAGCGGGACGCACACGGACGCTACAGAACCCCGTTCGCCCTGGATGCAAAATCGATTTCCATCCTGTATTCTCGAAATCCTATGGCTGCAGATTTCCTTACGCGGTTGAGCAAGTCGCCCATGCTGTGCGACGGAGCGATGGGGACGCTGCTCTACGCGCACGGGATTTTCATCAATCGCTCATACGACGAACTGAACCTGTCGCAGCCTGAGCTGATCCACTCGGTGCATCAGGGATACTTGCAGGCTGGCGCGGAAATCATTGAAACCAATACTTTTGGAGCGAACAGCTTCCGGTTGGGCCGGCACAGCTTGGCGGACAAGGTGCATGCCATTAACGTCGCTGGGGCACGGCTGGCAAAGGAGGCTGCCAAGAGCTTCGATGTATGGGTGGCGGGTTCGGTTGGCCCGCTGGGAATCCGGATTGAGCCGTTGGGCAAGACATCGTTTGAGGAAGCAAGACAGGCGTTCCGGGAACAGATTGCGGCGCTGGCCGAGGGTGGGGTAGACCTGCTGATCCTCGAAACGTTCGGCTATGTCGAGGAACTGCACCAGGCGATGCTGGCGGCGCGGGACGTAAGTCCGACACTGCCAGTGATTGCGTCGGTGACAGTGGATGAAGACTCGAACTGTCTGGACGGATCGGACCCGGAGACGTTTGCGACGAAACTGATGCATTGGGGCGCAGACGTGATTGGATGCAACTGCAGCATTGGTCCGGTGGCGATGCTGGATGCGATTGAGCGCGTGCGCGCGGTGACAACGTTGCCGATGGCCGCGCAGCCGAATGCAGGAATGCCGCGGTCGGTGGATGGACGGAACATCTACCTGTGCTCCCCTGAGTACATGGCGAGTTATGCAAAGAAGTTTGTGGCAGCGGGAGTTCGCTTGGTGGGGGGGTGCTGCGGAACAACTCCAGAGCACATTCGGGCAATGAAATCGGCGTTGCGCGCGGGCGAAGCGCGGGCTGCTCGGGTACAGACGAGCGCGCCGCATCCGGCGCCCGCCGTGGCAACGACGCAGCCGATCGGGCAGCGATCGCAACTCGGCAAGAAAATTGCCGCGGGCGAGTTTGTCACGATGGTCGAGATCGTGCCGCCCAAGGGCACCGACGTGCGCAAGGAAGTGGAGGGCGCGCGGTTCCTGAAGTCGGTGGGGGTGGATGCGATCAATATCCCGGACAGCCCGCGAGCTTCGGCGCGCATTTCGAACCAGGCCCTGTCTTTGATTGTGCAGCGCGAGGTGGGGATCGAGGCGGTGCTGCATTACACGTGCCGGGACCGGAATGTGCTGGGGATCCAGTCCGATCTGTTAGGGGCGGCTGCAACCGGCATTCGGAATCTGATCTGCATTACGGGTGATCCGCCGAAGATGGGGAACTATCCCGATGCGACGGCGGTGTTCGATGTCGATGCGATAGGACTGGTGAACATCGTCAGCAACCTGAATCGCGGAATGGATATTGGCGGGAATGCGATTGGATCGGGAACGGGGTTTGTAATTGGAGTAGGTGCGAATCCTGGGTTGCCGAACATCGATGAGGAAGTGCGGCGCTTTGCTTACAAAGTGGAGGCGGGAGCGGAATATGCGGTAACGCAGCCGGTGTTCGATCTGGCGCTGCTGGAGGCGTTTCTGAAGCAGGTCGAGCCATTCCGGATCCCTGTGGTCGCTGGGATCTGGCCGCTGGTGAGTGTCCGCAACGCGGAGTTCATGAAGAACGAACTGCGGGTTTCGGTGCCGGACTCTGTCATTGAGCGGATGGCGAAGGCGTCAACGCCAGAGGCGGCGCGACAGGAAGGCGTTACGATCGCGCGAGAGATGCTGATCGCAGTGCGCGAGATTGTGCAAGGAGCGCAGATCAGTGCTCCGAACGGGAAGTATTCGTCGGCGGTGGATGTGCTGGAGGCGCTGGGAGTCAGTCGCCAGTCGCCAGTCGTCAGTCGCTAGCCAGCCATGAATCATCAAGCGCCTCCTTACGGCTGACGACTGGCTTCACCACACTTTGCACACCTTCGAGCTCACCATCGGCTGACCGGCCTTGCAAGAGAAGGCAGAGGAAAACTCCGGCATGTTGACCACGACGCCGTTGATCCGGTCCTTCGCCGGCGAATGGGGATTCGTCACCGCCCACTCGCGCAGTTGCTCCGGGCGCTCATTGGCGCAGTCCCACTGCGCGAACCCGATGAAGAAGCGCTGGTCCGGGGAAAAGCCATCGATGGGCTCGAGCTTTAGATCCTTGATCGCATCCTTCCATGCGATGTAAGCCAGTATCTCGCCGCCAAGGTCGGCGACGTTTTCGCCGAGCGTGAGTTTGCCGTTGAGGTGGATCTTGTCAACCGCGGTGTATTGGGAGTACTGGTCATCGACGCACTGCGTTCGAGCCTCGAACTTCTTCTGGTCGTCGGGAGTCCACCAGTTCTTGAGGTTGCCCTTGGCATCGAACTGGCTGCCCTCGTCGTCGAAAGCGTGGGTGAGTTCGTGGCCAATAGTTCCCCCGGTATCGCCGTAATTGGGCGCGTCGTCCATTTTGGCGTCGTAAAGCGGGGGCTGTAGGACGCCGGCGGGAAAGTTGATGTCGTTCATCTGTGGGTCGTAATACGCATCGACGGTCGGGGGCGTGATCTGCCACTCGCCGTGATCCACGGGCTGGCCGATCTTGTTGAGCTGGCGCCGCGATTCGAAGACGATGGCATTGCGCATGTTGCCCGCGAAGTCGCCGGGTGTGATGACCACTGCGCTGTAATCGCGCCATTGGTCGGGATAACCGATCTTGTTGCGAATGCGGTGCAGTTTCAGGAGCGCCTGTTGCTTGGTCGCCGGACTCATCCAATCCAATTGGCTGATCCGCAGCTCCATTGCTGTCTCGATCTCCTCAACCATCCTCAGTGTGCTGGCTTTTAGCTCAGGCGAAAAAACCTGCCGGACATAGACCTGCCCAAGCGCTTCGCCGAGATTGTGGTCCACGAACTCGACGCAGCGCTTCCAGCGCGGCTGCTGCTCCTGCGCGCCGCGAAGATACTTTTGAAAGAACCGGAAGTGCTCGTCGGAGAAATTGGTGGAGAGGTAGTCGGCATGGATATTTGCGACATGGAAGCGGAGGTAGGTCTTCCAATTCTCCAGCGATTCGTCGGCCAGGCTGGCATTGAGTTGTTTCATGAAGTCAGGCGACATGACGTTCGCGGTTTGAAACGCCGGAGGGTTCAACGCCTTCCAGAAAGATTTCCAGTCGAAGTTTGGAACCCGGGCCTCCAGTTGTCCGGGTGTCATCTTGTGCATCAACTTGTAAGGGTCGCGGCGCTCGGTGCGCGTCTGTGACGCTTTGGCTAGCGCGGTCTCCATGCGCATCACAGTTTCGGCATTGGCCTTCGCCGCTGTAGGCGAGTCCCCCAACATAGCAAAGATGTTTTGGACGTATTGCCGATAGTGTTCTCGAATTTCCTGTGACTTGGCATCGTCCTTGGTGTAGTAGTCCCGATCGGGCAGGCCGAGGCCGCCTTGATCCACGTTGGCAATCTGCATTTCGGCGTTATCCGGGTCCTGGATGGAACCCGGTCCGAACATCACCTCGCCCCGGACGTCTTCCAATTGCAACTTGGCCAGCACGGGAGCGAGGTCGGGAATCGACTTCACGGCGGCGACGGATTCCAGTTGCGACTGAATGGGTGAAGCACCGCGGCGGTTGACGGCGGCTTCGTCGATACAGGAGCCGTACAGATCGCCGATCTTCTGGTCTACGGCATTGCGATTCCTGGCCGCGGACGCACGTTCAAGAATTCCGCGCAGCAACGCGAGATTGTCCTCGTAGAGCTGAGCGTAGCGGCCCCAGGATGTGCGGTCAGGAGGAATCGGATTGGCCTTCTTCCATCCGCCGCAAGCGTATTGATAGAAGTCCACACAAGGATCGGCGGACTTGTCCATGGCGGTTGCGTCGAAGCTCGGACGGTACGGTAAGCTGTGCGCAGCCTCCTCATGGGCGCCAGAAGCTCCGTTGGGCACCGATTGAGCGGCGGCGCCTGCGGAAAATACTGTAGATACGCAACAAGTAACAATCAGGAGAATCAGAACCATTCGTGTTTGCATAAGGGTTGTGTCGGTCCAGCAGCTTATCAGACGGCCCTTGGCAGACAGTGATAACAAGAAATTTTACGGAGTTCCAAGGTGTGAAATTGGATTAAAATACGTTCAGGAGTCACTCCTTGGCAAAATTTGAGGAATGCCTCCAGCGCCTGGAGAAAATTGTTCAGGAACTGGAGAAAGGCGATGCCCCGCTGGAGAAGTCGCTCACCCTTTTTGAGGAAGGGATGCAGCTTTCGGCGGCGTGTCGCAAAGAACTCGAACAAGCCGAGGGTAAAGTCGAAATCTTGCTGAAGCAGAACGGGAAGCTTCAGGCCGTGGCCTTCGATGGGCAAAGCGAGAAGGCTCCGGCGGGACGTTAATCGGTCGCCGCGCCCAGCCATCAATGTCTGTGATTGGTCTTCGTGGAAACGACGGAGACGAAGCACAGCCTCCTCCTCCGTGGCTTACGGATGAATCAGGGGGTTCTTAATGCAAGCCCTGACGATCCTGGTATTCCAGCGTGATCCGCGTCTGGCGCAATCACTCGCGTCGACTCTTGGTCTTCACTATCATTCTGTACAGGTGGCCAGCTCAGTGGACGAACTGCGGGCGGCCATTCCCCGGTGCCGTGCCGACGTGGCTGTTCTGGACATCGAACAATCAGGCCTCGCCGACGTGGCGCGTTTACACCGGGAATTTCCGCGCATCCCTATCGTATGCACCCACCGCATCGCCGACGAGGAGATGTGGACAGCAGCGCTGGACGCGGGTGCCAGCGATATGTGTCCGGCATTCGACGCGCAGGGCATCCTGAACTCGGCGGAACGCTATGCCGCCATGCAGCACGCCGCCTAACCCATTCTCGCAACCAAATTCCGGACGCTGAAAGGCGCCCCGGCTGCTTTTTAGCGCTTGGCAATCGGCGTTTGGCCATTTCCGTTTCGATCAGCTTTTGGGCCATGCTCCCCCCTGTCTCGAGGCCGACCCGATTCTTTGCACTTGCCTGCACGAATCCCACGGGGCCAACTGCCAAGTGCTCGGTCTGCTGAGTGCTGAATGTTGGGCTCACTCGCTTGCTATACTCACCTGCCATGCTGAAGGAGACGTTGGAAGTGGGCCGCGTTGCGGCCGACGAGGCGTTGGAACGCCTGATCCCGGCGGGGACGCAGCATCCTGTTTCGATTCACAGGGCGATGCGGCACAGCGTGTTTGCGGGAGGCAAGCGGCTGCGCCCGATCTTGTGCCGGGAGGCGGGGCGGATGGTGGCCGGTTCCCTTCCCTCGGGGATCGACGAGGTCGGCGCGGCGCTAGAGATGCTGCACACCTACTCGCTCATTCATGATGATCTGCCGGCGCTGGACAATGATGATCTACGGCGGGGGCGGCCCACGTGTCACGTCGTGTTCGGTGAGGCATCGGCGATTCTGGCGGGCGACGCGCTGCAGACGCAAGCGTACGAAGTGCTGGCGCGATTGCAATGCCCGGCTTTGGCACGGGTGCGCATTATCGAGGAGATTGCGCACGGGACCGGAACGATCGACGGAATGATTGGCGGGCAGGTGGTAGACCTGGAGGCAGAACACTCGAAGCCTGACCTGAAGACGCTGGAGTACATCCATCGTGCGAAGACGGCGGCGCTAATCACGGCGAGCCTGGTGAGTGGGGGGATCTACGCGGGTGGAAGCGACGACGAGATCAAGCGGCTGCGGTGCTTCGGGCAGCAGATCGGGCTGGCGTTCCAGATTGTGGACGATGTTCTGGACGTAACGCAGACGTCGGAGCAACTGGGCAAGACCGCCGGGAAAGATACGGCGGCGGAGAAGACGACGTATCCGGCCCTGTTCGGGATTGAGGAGTCTCTCAAGAAAGCGGACAAGCTGGTGGCCGACGCATTCGCGCAGTTGGAGCCGTTCGGCAAAGGAGCCAACATCCTCAAAGACGTCGCACGCTACCTGGTAGAGCGAAAGAAATAGCTCTGGCCTCCTGGCCTTTCGACCTCACTTCAGATCCGCAACCCAGTTCAAAACGAGCGTTATCGGTAAAGCAGAACCTTCGGGCTGGGAAAGCACCATGAAGCGGCCGTCTGGAGTTACGTCGAATGGAGTTCCGAGAGGGTTGGTGTATCGCATCTCAAAGAGGGATTCGCTCTTTCCCACGTCAAGACCCTTTTCATGGGGTTCCACCTGGGTTGCATTCAGGTGCCCCTCGAGAGATATGTAGAAAATCTCCTTGCCATCGTGCCTCCAGACAGGGTATGTGCCACCCGCTCGCGAGATCTGCCACCTCCCCTCTCCGCTGGGAAACGATGTGACATAAATTTCCTCGCGGCTGCCGTCGTAGAAACTGTAGGCCAGCCAGCGGCCGTCGGGTGAGATGCGCGGGTACACCGCCCCGGCGAGCGGGGACTCCGGTTTCACGACAAGCTGTGGCTTTGCGCCCGGTGAGTTCGGCAGCACCCAAACCGACGCGCCCGAGGGTCCTGACTGGAGCTTGTAAATCAAATAACGATTATCCGGGGACCATTGGGGCCACGTCACGCTGACTTGACCGGTCGAGAGGTCTTTGGAATCGAGCAGTGTCTCGTCTTGCCCGCTTCCGTCCGCCGGTTTCGCGTGCAGGCTCGTGCCCGCCATGACGAAGGCACCCCTTTGCGACATGTACGTGATGCGTTTTCCGTCGGCGGACCACGCCGGCATCTGATGAGTCGCATCGTCAAATGTCAGACGCATGCGCGACCCATGTTTCAGGTCAAGGATCCAGATGTCCGCCCGGGGTTCGCCGAGTCCCATCGCTAGCCTGTTGCCATCGGGAGAAAGAACGCCTCCCTTATAAGGGCCAGGCTCCGCAACTTGGCCGAGGACTTTGCCATCGCGACTCATCCAAAGCGCGAGCTTGTCGCCAGAGGAACTGCCCCCTGGCTCGTACACCAGCACGCCGTTTTGGGCGACCGAAAAGACTGTTCGGAAGGTCCCGCTGTCGTGCTGAACATCGTTGGCAATGGTCATAGCCTCGCCGGAAAGCGTGCCGCGCGCAAGATCGAATTTCTGCGCCACCAGCGCATTCTGCTGGTGATACAGCAGGTATCCAGAGGAGTAGAGGGCTCCGGCGTCCGAGACGAGAACTAATTTGCTGGCTGTGCTGTCGAGGGAGCCCATGTAGACACCATTATCTTCTCGTCGTCCGCCGGAGTGATTGTTGGCAAGAAAGAGGAAATGCCTCCCGTCTGGGAGGAAAGTAGGCCAGCGATGCGTAGTGTGTTTCGCGGCGTCCATCTGCGTGACCCGGACAGCCTCGCCGCCGCCAGCGCTGATTTTCCAGAGGGAATCGCGATAGTCAGGTGCGTAGACGATGATGTTGTCCGGGCCCCATGCACCGCCCCGCGCGTTCGGAGCGTCGGCAAGAATTGTGACCGAACCGCCCGAAACTGAAATCTTCTTGAGCTTGGCGTCGGCAAAAAAGCCAATCCACTTTCCATCGGCCGACCAGAATTGCCACGAAGCCCCCTCGGTTCCGGCGAGCTTGTCGGCTGTAGGGCTATCGAGACGGCGAATCCAGATTACGTTTCTCTCGTTGGGCGGATGTGCGGCGAAGGCGATCCTGGTTCCATCGGGAGAAAGAACCGGCGGCCCCGAGAAATCTCCCATGAAGTCGAAGCCCATGCCCGGGGGCGCCGTGATGGAGGCGCGCACCGGCCGCGGACGCGGACCCGCGATAAACGCGACCCACACCAGTGCGCTGGCGAGTGCCGTGACCAGCAGCACCCAGAGCATACGCTCCCACTGTCCCCGCGGATGCGGGGCCGCCATTCGCGCCACAACCGCAGACGAATCCCTGGTACTGATCCAGCGCAGCTGACGGGCGATGTCGGCTGCGCTCTGCCAGCGCAAATGAGGCTCCTTCATCAAGCAGCCCTGAACAACGTTCTGCAGCACGGGAGGAGCGAGGGGCTGGTGAGTTGAAATGGGTTCCGGATCTTTCTCGAGAATGGCCGAGGCGACCGTGATCTGGCTTTTTCCTTCAAACGCCCGTTTGCCGGTGGCCATCTCGTAGAGCAGGGAGCCGAAGCTGAAGATATCGCTACGCGCATCGACGTCTTTGCCCTCGAGCTGCTCGGGCGACATGTACTGATAGGTTCCGATCACAGTGCCTTCTGCAGTGAGCGGATGCGTCAGGTTGGCGGACGTCATCGTGGCCGACAAGGCGGCAGACTGCGATGTCGCGGGCGTCGTGGTCTTGGCCAGGCCGAAGTCCATGATCTTCGCGCCCGAGCGGGTGAGCATGATGTTGCCCGGCTTCAGGTCGCGATGCACGACTCCGGTGTGATGGGCCTGGTCAAGCCCCTCGGCGATTTCTGCGCCGTGGCGGAGCACATGTTCCAGAGGCAGGCGTCCCTTGGCCAGACGCGATGCGAGCGTCTCACCCTCGAGGTACTCCATAACGATGTAGTGCACGCCGTCTTGCTCGCCAAGGTCGTAGAGCTGGCAGATGTTGGCGTGGCTGAGCTGGGAAATGGCTCGGGCTTCGCGCTCAAAGCGCTCGAGAGCTTCGGGCTTCTGCGAAAACCGGGCGGGCAGGACCTTGATGGCGACGATCCGGTTGAGGCGGGTGTCGGTTGCGCGATAGACCTCTCCCATGCCACCGGCTCCGACGATGGCCGCGATTTCGTAGGGGCCGAGTTTGGTACCGGGAGCGAGAGGCATGCAGTGGGGGGATTATAGATCAGGTCACGGGTAACAGATCACAGGTGACAGGTATCACGGCCCCTAGCTCCTGACTTGCTCTCGGGAGTCATTTGCGAAATCAGCTATCAAGAAACAACTCTTCACTGAAGCGGGCGATTACTTGCTTCCCGCCGATCTCCGTTCGAGTTCCTTGATCTTCGCCATATTCTCTGCGATGCGCCGCGTGTCCTTGCGTTTGCCCGAGCGATTGCGGCGCTTCGGCTTCGTGCTGTAGTGGTTCTTCGACATGTCAGTCTCCTTTGCCTTCATTAAGTATTCAGAACCTGTCTCAAAAATGGTTTTGGGAAGAGCACGACTTCAGTCGTGCCACCTCGAGCCACCTGTAGAGTGGGCTTTCGCCCCTGAGGTAAGCTATTTTCCCTTGGGAATCCTCTATGACACCAGTTCTCAGTTATTGCTGAAATTCGTGCCAACAGCGAAGGGTACCACCCCGAGCGGAAACCTAGCCGCAAAAACGCCATTTGCTAATGTAAGGCAGCCAAGGTAGCTGTGGCAATCGCCCGCTCTCACCCGCAGACTTCTACCTCGACTCGAAGCGTGAGAATTGCGAACAACATGTTCTTTTTTCCCTCAGCCAGCCTCACTGGAAGTTCTCGCCTGCCCCGCCGAAATCGCATGCAGCAGGTATCCCAAGGGAAACAGTGTGAAGCCCAGGACGGCACATCCTAAGGCAAGGTAGTGGCCGGCGCTGTGCTCGAGTCCCCAATTCATACCTGGAAACAGGTGGAGAGCTTCGCAGATGTGGGTCACTACGACCAACACCAGGCACCCGGCACCAAAGACTTGCATGAGTGCATACCCTATCTTTTGGCGAAAGAACACGATCGTCGAGCCGGCGAGCAACAGCAATGTCGGCAGCAGCGCCACGAGCGCTCTATACAGAGGGATATCCATAGCCCAAACTCCCGCACGGTGGAGTCTAAACGCAATCTTCCCTGTGACACCAGGGTTGGAAAGGCGTCCGATCTCTCGCGAAATCAAGGCCTTCGTCTTCCGACTCTCGGAAATTGCCCCCTTTGCGCAACATCCCGTCCCAGCCGCCGATAACTTGATTGGAAGGCAACGGAGTCTAAGGAGCACACAATGTCGAATACAATTTCCTTTTCCAATATGCCGACTTCGGTTCTTGACTACGGCGCATTGAACCCGCAGCCGTTGCCTTCCGCATCGGCCGTAGCATTCAACCCACATCCAGTTCCGCCCGACCCGCAGCCGCTGCCCGCCGGTCTGATGGCGGTACTGAACTCGCAACTGGCGCCCGGCTCAAACGTCGAGCTCAACCCCCAGCCGCTCCCACCCCGCGATCTTGTTGCCTTTAACCCGCAACTCGCGGCCGGCGTGGCCGTGTCGCTCAATCCCCAGCCACTGCCTCCCCGCGAAGCCATCTTCAACTCGCTGCTCGCGCCGGGCACGACCGTGGGACTCAATCCGCAGCCGCTGCCGCCGCGCGAGGCCGTGGCCCTTAACATGGTGCCGGCACCCGGCTCGACCGTCGAGCTCAACCCGCAGCCGCTGCCACCGTTCCCGCAGTTGTTTCCACCGAATCCTTGCTCGGGCCTGAACCCTCAAGAGTTGAACACGTTCGTGGCCCTGCAGAGCTTGCGGTCACTGTTCATCTAGCTTGGATTGTTCGATGGAGCCCGGAATGATGGGGTGGGTCAGACCTGTGCGCTTGGGCCAGCTGCGCTGACCTAGTTCGTTCTGCTGTGGCCGATGTAAATGTCTTGCAGTGCTTTGAGCGCGCTCATCGCGCGGTTAAGAGCAGCCCGCTCGCCACATCGCCCCTGCCATTCACCTCTTCCACGCGGTCGCAGTTCGCCATCTTCGCATCATGAACACGCAGGGGGATCTTCGCTTCGTCGATTTCTAGAATGGCGGCTGTGTAACGGTCTTTCCACGTTGCAACAGGGTTATCCTTGGGCGGGAGGGGCGGTTCTAGGCCCCTTTCTTACTCAGCGGTGGCGGAAGAGTTCCTTGAGCCCTGAACGCTTCTTCGAGTTCCAGGCTGAGTTCCAGGATTCGCTTCGAGGATTTCTCTTCGCTCATCTCTGCAGCGATCTCTTTCCAGGGTCGGATTGGGTGTTTCTCCCGTTCGCCTTCCATTAGGGCCTCCTTCCTGGGGTGGGAAGCAGGGAGAGACCCCCCTAACTAAAGCGAGAATACCAACGATCTGTGGACTCTCAGAAGCGCCAAATTGCGACATTCACACGGTCCTTTACCTAGGGGCGGGCCTTATGCCTTTTTGATGGAATTCGCGTCAGTAAAGTCGAAGCGCTTTTGACTGCCGCTGCAACGGCCTTCATATTCCGAGTGTACTGCGGTCTTTTCGCCGATTACCCTTGTCTTCTGACCTTATATAATTGACTTTACCAGGCCCCAGACCCCGCTCACGGCCGAAATCGTAGTTGAGATCATCGCGCTTTAGGCGAGGCGCGCTTTCCGGAGTTCACAACATGTCTACGAACAAGCCAAAAACAAAAATTCTGGTGGATGGTGGCGACCCAGATGAGACCGTGCGCGCAAAACACTTGCTGGGCTTCGTTGACGGCCAGACCACGAACCCGAGCCTGATCGCGAGAAATCCCGAAATTCAGCGCCGAATTGCCTCCGGGCATACGTTGACTCCCCAGGAAGAAAGAGACGCGTACCGGAAGATCGTTCAAGCCATTTCGCCCCTCGTCGGCGATGCGGGTGTGTCGATCGAAGTTTTCGCTGACCTCGACACGACCGCAGAGGACATGCTCGCCCAGGGCGAGGAGATGTTTTCCTGGATTCCCAACGCCTATATCAAGTACCCGTGCACTCACGAGGGACTAAAAGCCGCCGAGTCGTCGATACGCCGGCAATTGCGCGTGAACATGACTCTCTGCTTCTCTCAGGAGCAGGCCGCTGCGGTGTATGCCGCAACCAAAGGATCGAAGGAGCCGGTGTATGTATCGCCCTTTGTTGGCAGGCTCGATGATCGCGGCGAAAGTGGCATCGATCTCGTCAAGAACATCAAAACCATGTACGGGAACGGCGACGGCCATGTGCACGTTTTAGCTGCAAGCATCCGCCACCTCGATCATTTGCTTGCCTCGTTTGCGCTAGGAAGCGAACTCGCAACCGTCCCCGCAAAGGTCCTGGAAAAATGGGCCGCGAGCAACTTCCCCCTGCCAGATCAGGGTTTCCCCTACAAAGCCCTGGGTGCGAACGGGCAACCCCTAACACCGATCCCGTACAGAGACCTGGATCTCAATCGGCCCTGGGAAAGCTTTAACATCGCTCATGAACTCACGACCAAGGGTATCCAGAAGTTTGTGGCTGACTATCGTTCCACGCTCAAGCGCTCAGCCTGAAGACTCAAGGTTCGGGGATGCACCTCAACCGCTCTTCGATCGTGCGGAAGCGCGATTGACGGCAGATGAGTTCGAAATCACGATTGTCATCGCATAATCGAGGCCAGCTATGAACCAAGCAAATATCGTGATCCTTGGCGGAGGCATGGTTGCGGGCTACGCCGCCAAGCAACTGGTGGAACTCGGATTGCCAAAAGGAGAACTAGCAATTCTCTCGGCGGATACTGCTGCTCCCTACGAACGTCCGCCCTTGTCGAAAAGCTTTCTCGCAGGCAAAGACAGCGAAGACGCCATCAGGATTAATTCGGAAGACTGCTACCAGAAGCATGCAATCGACTTGCAGCTCCAGTGCGAAGTCGCCGCTGTCGACCTCAAGCGGAAGCACCTGATTCTCAAGAACAGTGGCGAGTTCGGGTTTCAAAAGCTGATCATCGCCACCGGCGCCCGCCCCCGCACGCTGAATATTCCTGGCTCCAGACTTCAAAACCTGCACTACCTGCGAACCCTGAACGATTCCAAAAGCATCCGGGACGCAGCGGGTAATGCCAGGCAAGCAGTCGTCATCGGCGGCGGTTTCATCGGCATGGAAGTAGCGGCAGTGCTGGCGCAAAAGGAGATCGAGGTGGCCCTCGTCTCGAACGAGGATCGCCTTTTCCAGCGGTTGTTCTCGCCGGAAATGTCGAGCTTCTTCGAGACTTACTACGCAGCCCGCGGAGTGCGGCTGATCAAATCAATGTCTGTTACTGAACTGCGCGGCGACGGAGCCGTCAAGTCCGCCGTACTCGGAGACGGGCAGACCATCCCGTGCGACCTGGTTGTTGCCGGAATCGGAGTGCAGCCGGCCGTCGAGCCGGTTGCCAACAGTGGACTCGCGCTGGGCAATGGCATTCTGGTGAACGAGTATCTGCAGACGAGCCACCCCGACATCTTCGCGGCCGGCGATATCGCGAACTACCAGGACGTGCTTTTCAAAAAGCGCAGACGAGTCGAGCACTGGGACAATGCCGTTTCCCAGGCGCAGTATTGCTCCCGATCACTCATGGGAGACAAAGCTCCATTCCGCCACGTGCCCTATTTCTTCTCCGACGTTTTCGATCTCTCCTACGAGTATTGGGGCGACTCGTCCGGGGCCGACCAGGTCGTGCATCGCGGAGATCTGTCGAGTAACAGCTTCAGCGTGTGGTGGGTGCGTCAGCAGCGTGTGGTGGCGGCGTTCGCCATGAATCGTCCCGAGGAAGAGCGAAACATCGCCCCGAAATGGATCGAATCAGCTCAGACGCTATCCGCTGCAAAGCTGGCGGATGCGTCCCAGCCCATTGTGGCCGCATCCGTTTCGGTCGCGGCGTAAACACCACCGATCAGGGAAATGCGCACGAGAAGGGCAAACGGCCCCACGAAGTGGCACGGACCGTCTGCCCGAGCAGAAGTACTCCTCCCACAGTTGGGAGACCTGCTCCCTTCATTTCTAGCCCGGATAAACCCACAAATGTAATGGCCCGAGAGTGGCCTTGGGGAGAAGCTTTCGTGTAGTAGCAATTTTTCGCTATCTGCGATCTCATTTCCAAATCGCTGACACCGCTGCGATGGTTGCCGTATTTTAGGCGGGAAGCTCAGTTGGTGTACCGTTCGCTGGGTGCCACAGCCTTCCGCGCTCTTTGCGGAGGCTGTGGGTGTTTGCCGCGGCTAGGTCTTCTTGTGGAACGGCGATGCTACGCCAGATGCGCAGCTTCGCCTTTCTCTCGCTGAGCGCAGCCTTCAGGCCCGTCTCTTTATTTATGACCTTGGGTAGGGCACGACCTTATGTCTGCGAAAAAGGCGTGCTTGGATCAGGGAATCGCTTTAAGCGATGCCGTAAGTGGCCTGTTGAGAATGGCTCCTTTATGGGTTGCGGTCGCTTCCGCAGCCTCTTCCCAGTCGTGCCGCCCGGCCCGCCTAAGAGCAAGCGCTTATCCCCTGAGGTAAGCTTCTTTGCTCTCGGGATTCACCTGTTAGACTCAACTCCCGGCGCAATCTTCGACCACCGCCCGAGTGCCGCTCCCAGATGGCGATTGAATTCTCTCCGCGATGCACCTTCAGAATGCGGACTATGCCCTCCAGCCGTTATGACACGTATCTCAGCGTCAGGTACTTCGCGACGGACCGCGTCAAGCTCCCACGGCTCCGTGCGTGGATCCTGCGCGCCATGAAGGAACACCGTCGGCACACGCAGTTTCGAGAGCCTCCCGTCGAACAGATCTCCTGCGCCTCCGTCCACCGAGCGGGCAATGTCGAGCCAGGTCCGCCCCTCGCTGCGCAGCAACTCGCGCCAATAAGGGTCGCCGTGCTCTTTTTTCAGGATGTCAATGACCCGTGGACCAAATGACTCCGGCTCCGACTCCATGATCTGAAAGAACTCGCGCGAACTCTTCTTCTCCCGATCGCAATGAAATGCTTCCAGCACCAACCCGGCGCACCGCTCAGGAGCGCAAAGACCCAGCATTGCAGCGATCACCGCCCCGTCGCTGTGTCCCCAAAAAATACATCGATCAAGATTGATGGCGCCGAGGAACAGCAGTGTCTCCTCCACTGCCCGCCGGTGCAGGTCGGCTCCGAAGACGGCGGGCTTCGTCGAGCGCCCATAGCCCGACCGGTCTGGCACAAGAACTCGGAAACCTTGAAGGACCGACGCCTGCTCCTCCAGCGAATAGATCTCATATCCCCAACCGCCGTGCAGGAATACCAGCGGCACTCCCGATCCGAATTCCCGGTAATGAATGTCTGCAGGCCCACCCGCCAGGGGCGAATCACTCAATGTGACCAATGGCACGCTTCACGTCCTCCACAAGGCAAATGCACAGATTAAGTGATTCGGCGATGGAAGCTGCTTCGTAGACTTGCCTGCGTGACCAAATCTATGAACCCGTTCAACCCCATTCGAAATCGCAGAAACGCTCGCGCAACCGCGCCTTCAACAATTTCCCTGTCGAAGTATGCGGCAGTTCCCCATCCCCGATGTTCTTCTTCAAACTCGCGGAAGCGACAAGGAGGCAATGGATCTGTACCAGCGCGCTATCCGCAGTCGCGAAGCCATCAATCCCGACGACATAGCACTTATGTAGCCATTGGAACAACTTGGGCTCGTGCTCGAGAAAATGGGCCGCTACCAGGAAGCAGAAACCGCATTCCTGCGATCGTTGAAGGTGATGGAGGGGGTTTCGGGGCTCAACAACTCTGCCCTGCTCGATCCCCTTTCCAAGCTCGCCAACCAGCTCGCCAACCTGTACCATGTTGCCGGCATGGCGGAAGATGAGCACCGCATGCAGGAACGCCTGCAGAAGATCCAGGCCAACGCGACAAATTGAATCAGGAAAAATGCCCAGTGCAGAATCGCTGGGTGCCCCACCCTTACCTCGCGCCCTTTGCGAGGTAGGGTGGGGATTTCCCACTGAGAATTGAGACGGCTCCGATGCCCCCAGGTTCGAGCCCGCCTTTTGCACGCTAACCTGGGAATCGTCCATCCCGCGCTTTTCTACGCGCCCTTTGCGGCTCCCTTTGCGCCCTTCGAGATTAAGAGCTTTTCTCCAGCGCCTCTGGGATCCTTCTCCGCGTCCCCTGGGCTCAAAAACTCTTCCTGAACTGACAACCGACAACTGGCAACTGCTCTCCCCTACACCACAAAATACTTCGCCCCCGGATGATGCACCACAATCGCCGACGTCGACTGCTCCGGCTCCAGCAAAAACCCCGACGTCAACCGAACCCCCACATTCCCCTCAGGCCGTAGCAACGCAAACAGCTTCGTCTGGTCCTCCAGGTTCGGACACGCCGGATACCCGAACGAATACCGCGACCCGCGATACTTCTGATGGAACAAATCCCGCACATGCGGAGAATCCTCCCCCGCAATTCCCAGCTCCTGCCGCATGAGCCGATGATGAAACTCTGCCAAGGCCTCCGCCGTCTCCACACTCAGCCCATGCAGATACAGATACTTCGTATACTCCCCACCCTCAAACAACCGCTGCGTCTCGGCTGTTGCCCGGGGCCCAATCGTCACCAACGAGAGCCCCAACACATCCATCTTCCCCGAACCCTTCGAAGCAAAGAAATCCGAGATACAAAGCCGCCGCCCTTCCTTCTGCCGAGGGAAAGTAAACCGCAGGAGCTCTTTCGCCTGTGGCTCTCTGTGTCCCCTTTGGTTACCTGGATTTTCACTGAGAACTGGGAACTGAGAACTGAGAACTTCCTCCTGTCCACTAGCCACGGGCGACTGGCCATTTGCCACTTCGTACACCACCAAGTCATTCCCCTCACTCTGCGCCGGAAAATACCCATATACGACCCGGGGCTCAAACAATCCCGAAGTCGCCACCTCTTCTTCAAGCTGTTTCTTGATCGGCCGGTACTTCTCCTCCACCAGCCGTAAGTAATCTTCCTGAGACGCAGTCTTCAACTGCCACTGGTTCTTGAACAGAGCCGTCTCGTTGATGTACCCAAACAACTCCCGCAGATCGTAATCGTTCTTGACGTGCACTCCCCAAAATGGCGGCGAAGGAATATTCGGCGCATCTCCAACAACAGCACTCCGCTCCGCGAATACCGGCCCCGTCTCTTCATCCACGGCCGCCGCCTTCGCGTACTCCTTCACGGTCTTCCCTTCCGAAAGCCGCGCCGACCGCTGCCCATCCTCGGCAATCAGGTCCTCCATGATGTGCAGCCCGGCAAACGCGTCGTCTGCATAGAACACCGCGTTCGAATACTCCCGCCGCAGATCGTCCTCCACATACTTCCGCGTCAAAGCCGCCCCGCCGCAGATCACCGGATACTCCAGCTTCTGCCGTTCCAGGTCCTGGATCACATACTTCATCTCCAGCGTCGACTTCACCAGAAGGCCGCTCAGCCCGATCGCATCTGCCCCATACTCTGAAGCTGCCTTGATGATTGAATCCCCCGGCTGCTTGATCCCCAGGTTCACCACCTTGAAGCCATTGTTCGAAAGGATGATGTCTACCAGGTTCTTCCCGATGTCGTGAACATCTCCCTTGACGGTCGCCAGCACGATCGTTCCCTTCTGCTGTGCCCCCGCCTTCTTCTCCATCTTCGGTTCAAGGTATGCGACCGCCTGCTTCATCACGCCCGCCGAATCCAGCACCGACGGCAACTGCATCTTGCGCGCCCCGAACAGCTCGCCCACCGTCCGCATCCCGTCCAGCAGCACCGTATTAATAATGTCCAGCGGCGAGTACTGGCCCAGCGCCACGTCCAGCAACTGCTCCAGCGACTGCTTGTGCACCCCCTCGCCCACCGCCTTCTCGCCATTGATGATCGCAAACTTCAGCTTGTCCTCGATCGAAAGCGTCTCTACGTGCGCCGTGGTCGAAGCCTGCGGCTTCCCTTTCAGCCCGGCAAAGTGCGCCATGTAAACCTGCAGCGGATCGCCGTTCGATCCGTCGCGGAAAATCAACTTCCGCGCCAGCTCAACTTCTTCCTGAGGAATCTTGTACAAGGGGTAGATTTTGCTGTAGTTGACAATGGCCATGTCCAGCCCGTTGTCCACTGCCTCGTGCATGAACACGCTGTTTAGAACCCGCCGCGGATACGCGTCGAGCCCGAACGAAATATTGCTCACGCCGAGAATCGTTTTCACGTCGGGCAGTTCCCGCTTGATCCGCTTCACTGCTGCGATCGTCTCCATCCCCGCCGTCCGGTACTCCTCCTGTCCCGTCGAAATCGGCAGAGTCAAAGCATCAAAAATCAGATCCACGCCGCGGATCCCGTACTTTTTTGTCGCCAACTCATAAATCCGCTTCGCGATCGCAACCTTCTTGTCCGCGGTCAATGCCATCCCGTCTTCATCGATGGTGAGCGCGATCACCGCCGCCCCATACCGCTTCGCCATGGGCAGAACTTTCGAAGTCCGCTTCTCCCCATCTTCCAGGTTGATCGAATTGATGATGGCCTTCCCCGGAATCCGCTTCAGCGCTTCTTCCACCACATCGGCCTCGGTCGAGTCGACGAGAATCGGCGCCGGCACACGCGTCGCCACTCGTTCGAGAATCGAAGTGATGTAACCCTTCTCGTCCTCGCCGACAATCGCACAGCACAAGTCGAGCATGTGCGACCCGTCATTCACCAGCTTCTTCGCCAAAGCCAGGATCTCGTCGTACTTCTTCCCGCACACGAGATTCCGGAAGTGCTCCACGCGCGTGGTGGTATTCATTTCTTCGGCGACAATCAGAGGCTTAGGCTCCAGGTCCAGAGGCACCGACGTGTAAGCGCTCGAAGCCGCGCCCACCGCCTTTACCTCCCTCTTCACCGGCTCCACGCCAGAAACCGCAGCCACCACCGCCTTCAAATGTTCCGGAGTCGTTCCACAGCATCCCCCCACCACCCGCACACCGTAGTCGTGCACAAAGTGCTTGTGGTACTCCGCCAGGGACTCGGGCGTCAGCTTGTAAACCGTGTTCCCGCGATCGTTGAAGGGCAGCCCCGCATTCGGGAGAACCGAAATGGGTTTCGTGGAGTTCAGTCCCAAATACCGGACTGCATCGTTCATCTCCTTCGGTCCGGTTGCGCAATTCAACCCAATCAAGTCACAGTCGAGGAGCTCCAGTGCCGTCAGCGCAGCTCCAATCTCGGTGCCCAGCAACATCGTTCCGCTTTCCTGCAGAGTCACCTGCACCTGCAAAGGCAGCCGCTTGCCGGCTCTCCGCATCGCATCCAGCGCCGCGATCGTTGCGATCTTCGCTTGCCACAAGTCTTGGCAAGTCTCAACTAGAAGGATGTCGACGCCGCCTTCAATTAGCGCCACCGCTTGCTCAGCGAACGCATCGAGCATCGGCTCGTACCCGATGTGGCCCAGCGACGGCATCTTGGTCGTAGGCCCGATCGATCCCGCCACAAATCGCGGCTTGTCTTTCGTGGAAAACTGCGCGGCTACATCCTTTGCCAACTTCACCGCTGCGACGTTAATTTCCCGCACGCGATCTTTCAGATCGAATTCGCCCAGCACGACGCCAGTTCCACCGAATGTGTTGGTCTCGACCACATCGCAGCCAACCTCAAAGAAAGACGCGTGGATGTCCCGAATGATGTCGGGACGGCTGAGCACCAACACCTCGCTGCAGTTCTCCTTCCCCCAGTAATCGTCCAGGGTAGGATTGCGCATGTGAATGTTGGTCCCCATCGCGCCGTCGTACACCACAACGCGCTCCCTTACGGTTTGTAGAAAATCAGCCATTAACAAACTTTGTCATTCTGAGCGCAGCGAAGGACCTGCTGCTACGACACCTTGTCATCCCGAACGAAGTCGAGGGACCTTGTGTTGGCCTCAGATCACTATCGAATCGCTCGACCCGCTACACCGCCCTTGCCAACGACCAACGACTACCGACCAACGACTGGTTCTAACACAAACGCCGACCTCCATTCGGAGGCCGGCGCTCTGTGCAGAATCTCGAAGCTCTCAGCTCCCCTGCACCGGCAACGCCGGCGCCCCCGTGGCAACGTCGGTGCTGCTGAACACCGCGTTCGCCCCCATGTGCGCGGGCGCCGCGGCCAGCATCTGCTCCTTCCGCATCACCAGGTCGCTCACATTGAACGTCGCCAGCTCAAACCCATGCCCATGGGTAATCGCATCCGTCGGACAAGCCTCCACACAATACCCACAAAAAATACATCGATTGTAATCTATGTTGTAAACGCGGGCGTAGCGTTCGGCGCCGCTGACGCGGTGGGTTTCGGTGTTTTCGGCGGCTTCGATGTAGATGCAGTTGGAGGGGCAGGCGGCGGCGCACAAAAAACACGCCACGCACTTTTCTAATCCGTTTTCGTCGCGCTGCAAGACGTGCATTCCGCGAAAGCGCTCCTGGAAACGGGCGCCTCGCAACGGGCCGGGGCCATCGGGGTAGTTTTCGACCTGCGTCGGCTGGAACATCTCCATGAAGGTGATGCTCATGCCCTTGGCGATCGCGGCGACGTTTTTCAGCACTGACATGACGGATTAGTATACCGAAAGGTGTACCAGTCCTGCAGACCGGCACGCTGCAGATTCCTCGCTACGCTCGGAATGACAAGGACTTGGGGGCGCTGACTTGAGGGCCGGAGACTGAGAGTGGACTAGGCGGGCAACCGGGCGGCATCCTTCGCCTCGCGCGGCACATCTAATGAAATCGACTGGTCGTTCGACCTGAAACCCATCCCCACACAACCCTATGGCCCGATTACTGGACTCTATCAATTCCCCACTCGATGTCAAGAAACTCAGCATCCCTCAACTGGAAATTCTTGCCGAAGAGATTCGCGAAGAGCTGATCTCGGTCCTCTCGAAAACCGGAGGTCATCTGGGGCCGAACCTTGGCGTGGTTGAGTTGACCATCGCCATTCATTACGTGTTCGACACACCGCAGGATCACTTTGTCTTTGACGTCAGCCATCAGGCGTACGTGCACAAACTGCTCACCGGACGGCGGGAGCAATTTCATAGCATCCGCACACCCGGCGGGTTGAACGGGTTCATGCTGCGTTCGGAGAGCGAGCACGACTGCTACGGCGCGGGACACGCAGGCACAGCCCTCTCCGCGGCGCTGGGAATGGCCGTCGCACGCGATCGTCAAGGCGGAAAAGAACACGTCGTCGCGCTTGCGGGGGACGCCGCGTTCACCTGCGGCATCACCTATGAAGCGCTGAACAACATCGCGCATCATACCCGGCGGCTGATCGTCGTGCTCAATGACAACGAGTGGTCGATCGACAAGAACGTGGGCGCGATTGCGAAGTATCTGAATACGATCGTCACCAATCCTCGGTTTGACTACCTGCACGAGCGGGCTGG
>Ga0182035_10000250_pt1 | contig 23812 bp, 24 predicted proteins | sample flu12Cox44000170_FD_125969 | JGI IMG/M metagenome (GOLD analysis project Ga0182035, IMG submission 125969) | Lab enrichment of tropical soil microbial communities from Luquillo Experimental Forest, Puerto Rico - flux4day.12C.oxic.44.000.170 | ecosystem: Environmental > Terrestrial > Soil >...
AACTGATTGTCCCTGCCCCATGTACGACTGTTTGAACCACGGGATCACCAAAGGCGCTTCCGGTTTGAATTGCCCATGCATCACGTCGTTGTACGGCAACGCGCAATAAAACGGATTTTGCTTGGGAACAAAAGCGACCGGGATGTAGCTGCGGCGCTCAGAGCGCTCCGGATTATCGAATCCGCCGTAGTTCGCCTGCCAGTTTAAATCCCAGGCGCTGCGGAAGTTCGGCACCGGATTATTTCCACCGGCCGATTCACCGATCCAGAAAACGGTCGTCACGATGGTCGTTTTCCAAGGGTAACGCTGCGGCGCCGGTCGGGAACTAGTCGGCACAAACACTTGCGGCTCAACTTTGAGCAGCGCTTGCTCGCGCAGTTTCATCGCGTACTTGGCAAAGTCAGCCGCCGTCGCATAGGGTGAAATCGATTGCTCCTCAGCTTGGAGCGGTGCCGCAGCGCCAATGATGAGCATGAGAGCGAGAGTCCGTTTCATGGCCAAAGGGCGGCCTGTTCCTATGCGATTTTCCCGCCTTACGCAAGGCTTTTCGTCATGGAAAACCAATGCTGCTGGCGGTTAGAGTGTGCAAAGCCCCATTGTTCCCACTCCTAAGTCCTGTTCAAGAGCGTGTTCCTGACATATTCCCGGTCGTTTCGCTCCGGGTAATCAAGCGTGTAATGCAATCCACGGCTTTCCTTACGACTTAGGGCCGAATCCACGATCAACGCCGCGACCGTGGCGAGATTGCGAAGCTCGAGCAGGTCCACCGACACTTTAAAATTCCAATAAAATTCACGAATCTCGCGCTGAAGATTACGCAATCGCGCGCTTGCCCGCTGCAATCGCTTGTCGGTTCGCACAATTCCCACGTAATCCCACATTAACCGCCGGATTTCGTCCCAATTGTGGTAAATCACGACCAGTTCATCGACATCCTGCACGTCACCCGATTGCCATTCTGGCAATGCGATCGCGCGTTGGCTTCGCGAAGATCCACATCCCCGTGCTGATTCCACCAGGCGATGTGCCACAACCAAACCCTCGAGAAGCGAATTGCTCGCCAATCGGTTCGCGCCGTGCAATCCGGTACAGCCCACTTCTCCGATGGCGAACAAACCAGGCAAGCTCGTCGCGCCATTTACGTCCGTTTTGATTCCGCCGCATTGATAGTGCGCCGCCGGCACGACCGGGATCGGCTGCTTCGTCATATCGATCCCCAATCGCAGACAGGTCTCATAGATGTTCGGAAACCGGTCGCGCAAAAATTCAACCGGCTTGTCCGTAATATCGAGAAAAACGCATTGGGCGCCGGAGCGTTTGATCTCCGCGTCAATCGCCCGCGCCACGATATCCCGCGGAGCAAGCGACCCCCGCGGGTCATAGCGTTTCATGAAATCTTCGCCGCGATTGTTGCGCAGAATGCCGCCTTCGCCTCGCACCGCTTCCGAAATCAAAAACGACTTCGCTTTCGGATGAAACAAACAGGTTGGATGGAATTGCACGAACTCCATGTTCGCGATCGTGACGCCGGCTCGCCACGCCATCGCCACACCGTCCCCGGTCGCGATGTCAGGATTTGTTGTGTAGAGATAAACTTTCCCGCAACCGCCGGTTGCGAGCACGATCCGGTCCGAGCGGATCGTTTCCACTTCGCCGCTGTTCTCATCGAGAATGTAAATGCCGAGACAACGATCCTCCGCCGCGTAACCGAGCTTGGTCGCGGTGATCACATCGACCGCCATGTGATTCTCCAAAAGATCCACGTGCGATTGTCGCCTCAGTTCGCGCAGCAATTTGTTCTCGATTTCTTTCCCCGTTTCGTCGCGCACATGCAGGACGCGCCGTTTTGAATGGCCGCCTTCGCGGCCGAGATCGAATTCGCGATGCCCGGACACTTCACGTTCATCGAATTGGACACCAAGCTCAACCAGGTCCCGAATCCGTGCCGGCGCTTCGGTCACGATCGTGCGAACAACAGTCTCGTCGCACAAACCTGCGCCGGCTTCGAGCGTGTCATGCACATGAAGTTCAAACGAGTCCTCGTCGCTTGTAACGCACGCGATCCCGCCCTGCGCCCAAGCCGTGTTTGTATCCCGGCTTCTGCGCTTTGTGATAACCGCGACTGAGCCGTATTTTGCGGCTTGCAAGGCGAAGCTCAGGCCGGCAATACCGCTCCCGATGACGACGAAATCGTACTCCTTCACGAAATAACAATGTTATCGATCAAGCGCGTCTTTCCAAAATAAACCGCCGCCGCGAGAAGCGAGTTCGGTTTTACCGAATCGGTTGGCTGCAAGGTTTCGGCGTCCACAAGATCGACATAATCGATGCAGGCAAACGGCGCTTCGCCGATCGTGTTTCGCGCGAGACCGACCAGCTCTTTGGCCAATTTTTTCCGGGAATCTCTCGCCGCAAGCAACGCTTTCCGCAAAACCGTCGCCTGCTTGCGTTCCTCGGGGTTCAAGTATGCGTTGCGCGAACTGCAAGCGAGCCCGTCTCCTTCCCGCACGGTCGGAACCGCAACAATGTCGACCCTGTAACTCAAGTCACGCACCATTCGACGAATAATCGCAAGTTGCTGAAAATCCTTCTCACCAAACACAGAAGCGTCCGGTTGCAAAATATTGAAGAGCTTGGCGACGACCGTGCAGACGCCACGAAAATGTCCAGGCCGCGATCTTCCTTCAAGCAGGCTCGAGAGCGAATCCTCGTCGACAAAGATCGAGCGATTGTTTGCATACATCTCTGCTGGGCCTGGCCGGAACAAGAGATCCACACCCAATTTCCGGCAGAATTCTTCGTCATCCTTTTCCGGTCGCGGGTAGCGTTCGTAATCGCTTCCCGGTTCAAACTGGAGCGGATTCACAAAAATACTGACCACAATTTCGCCATCGTTGCCTGCATTCTCGCGCGCGACTCGAATCAATTCTCCATGCGCCTTGTGCAGCGCGCCCATTGTCGGAACTAGAACGCGGCGTTTCGAGCGGTCGCGAGGCGGTATGGTCGCAATCGTTTCTACGATTTGCACGCTGCAATGATGAACTACTCCGCCGCGCGATGCGAATTAGAAACTTTGGTTATACGGTTCGGGGCTTTGCTAAATTAATCTCGTAATCAACGTCAACAACTACGCGCACAACTTCGCGCTCTGGCGTCACCGCGTCGCGGTTGTCCACCTGGATCTGCACGCGAATCTGAAATTTCTTTCAGATAAACTCGGGCCGCGTTCGGAGCCCTATTCCAACCAGATTGCCTGGCGGGCGAATGGGAAAGCTCTGTGACCGAAGTTGGTCCAATTGGCGCGCCGCGCTAATTGATTTATTTCCGAGAAAGAGAACGCCCGGGCAGCGGACAATCGCGCGTCGTATTTTGTCATCGGTTCCCGAAACATGATCCTTGTCACCAAGTAAACTCCGGTCGAGAGAAAGAAACCGCGCTGCAAATCGGATACGAGCACGAATTTCCGGGACATTTCGCGACAACGTTCGAGCACCCGAACAGCATCGTCTTCGCCGAAATGGTGAAGCGCAAGCGTACAAAGAACCAAATCGTACGGCTCGCGCGAGCTCCGTTCCAAAATGTTTCCCTTCGCAAAAGTGATCTCCGCATACTTCGCGCTGAGTTTCTTCGCGATTTCGAGCGTGGACGACTGGTGATCCAGCGCATCGATATGTAATTCGGCGCCAGCCTTTCGTCCGTACTCCGCAACCAAGCGCGGAATATCTCCGGAGCCTGTCGCAAGATCGACAATCCGCAAACGCGCACCCGGTTTGATCCAGCGGCTGAGAAACATCGAGATCAGCGCATAACTGCCGAACCAGCGATTGAGCTCACGAATGTTTTCAAGATCGCGGTCGAGTTCGGCCGAGACCGGCTGCGGCCGATCCATTAGTTCCAGTTCAGTGGGATCGAAGCTTCGCTTCATGCGAGTGCCTGCTCGTCACTCGTGACCTATCACTTGTCACTCAAGAACTTTCGCCAGGACTCCGGCAACTCGGCCGTTTCAACTTCGCTCGCAATGCGGCCTTCGAAGTCCGGCTGAAACGTCGTGCTGGTCCCGTAAACCATGATCACGTCCTCGGAACCTTCCGCGCGAATCGCGTGCGCGACGCCCGGCGGAATCACGACGCCGACATTGTTGCGGCTGCGGTGATTATCACCGTCTACAAAAAGTCGCATGCTGCGCGTAGGAAGACCGGCGCGCACGTCGCGCAGGAAGATCTCCGCTCGACCCTGAATAAAGAACATGATGTCCCATTGTTCGCGATCGTACGGACGCAGCGAATAATTCTGCGGCTGATTGATAAACAGACGGCGCAGCCATCTCTCGGCGGTCGTGTCCGCGGGAATGCTCGGCGGATGAATGTGAAAACCTTTGGCACCGTTGGCGAACATTCGCGCTGCCGACCATTGCTTCGGCGAAAGCCCTATTTTTCCAAGAATGCCATGGCCGTCGCGCGCTAATTCACCAAAACTGCCACGGTGCCGTTGCGGGTGAATCTCTCGCGAAAAGATTTCAACGCCGGGAATCCAAATCCTTTTCAGCTCCACTTTACCGCGACTGCTCGTCAGTTCTCCAGCATCCACGCCCAATTCAGCAACGCGTTGGGCGAGCGTACCGCTCTCGTAATTGCGAGCACTGAGGGCCTTTCTCGCACGCTCATTGAGGCCGATCCACAGATCCTTCTCGTTCATCGTTGTTTGGCAGAGCCACTTACATGCCCAACGAAGCTCCGCGCGAATCCCCACATTATATTATTCATTGCAGCCGCCCGTAGGCAAATTTACGCTGGACGCCTCGGCGAGCGCGCTGGCCGAAATCGATGTTCGAGTATTTGGTTTATCTAGTTTACCGCGCGGGCTTTGCCTTGATCGGTCTCTTGCCGTTAACGGTTGTATTTGGATTTGGAAATGGGTTGGGCTTCTGCGCCTGGCTCGTTCTCGGAAAATATCGCCGGCTCGGACTTCATAACATCGGCATCGCGTTCGGGAACGAAAAATCGCCGCGGGCAAAACGTAGGCTGGTCCGCCGCCATTTTCAGCGCCTCGGCGCAAATGTGCTCTCAAGCCTGAAGCTCGCGTCGATGTCGCCTGACGACGTGCGAGCTCTAGTCAAAGTCGAAAATGCCGAGGCCGCCCATCGCGAGTTGCGTGCCGGCCGACCGCTTGTTGTTATCCTCAGCCACATTGGCAACTGGGAGTTGCAGGCGCAAATGTTTCCAGCAGTGCTTGGCTACATCCGTCCCAGCACCGTTTATCAACCGCTAAAGAATCGTTACATCGACAAACATGTCCGGAGTTTGCGCGGACTCGCTGGTGTCGAACTCTTCGACCGCAACGAAGGTTTCCATAAAGCAATCGACCTCCTGCGCGGCGGTAATGGCATCGGAATTCTGAGCGATCAACACGCCGGCGACCAGGGATTATGGGTGCCTTTTTTTGGAAGACTGGCATCGACCACATCGCTGCCGGCGTTGCTCGCGAAGCGTACCGGGGCGGCCGTCCTTGGCACGGCAATCTACACGGAGGCGCCGGGACGCTGGCGGATGTCGTTCGCGGAAAGGATCGACACTCCGGGAGATTCCATTGAGGCCATTACTGCCAAGGCCAATGAGTTAATCGAGAGGCAAACGCGCGCTGCGCCCGAAGACGGCTTTTGGTTACACAACCGCTGGAAAACACCGCGCCCAAATTTTTTGTTCGCACGCTACAAACGCGGCGTCTTCCTTCCGAAAGATTCGAAGCAACTGCAGCCTTTTAGAATTCTAATTCGCAGCAGCAATTGGCTCGGCGACGCACTCATGAGCGCTCCGGCCGTTCGCGCGATCAAAAACGGCCGCCCCGACACGCACGTTACGATTCTCACACCGGAAAAGATTGCGCCAATGTGGAAATTGCTTTCAGAGGTTGACGAGATTTTGCCGCTTCCGAATAAGTCTCTTTTCAGTGCGACCCGCTTGGTCGCACGACAAAAAAGATTCGACGTGGCCATTTTGTTTCCGAATTCGTTGCGCGTCGCGCTAGAAGTGTGGCAGATCCCGAGAAAAGTCGGTTATCGCGGACATGGCCGTAGCTGGTTGTTAAACCAAATCGTCCGCGAACCGCGTCGTCCCGGTCCGGCGGAACATCACGCAATCCGCTTCTTACGAATTGCCAACGATTGCGGCGCGGATGTTGATCTTACAAGCCTTCCGAACCCGGTGCTGCAAAAGACGGATGGCAAAAAGGAAACTCTGCTCGGCCTATGTCCCGGTGCCGATTACGGTCCGGCGAAGCGATGGTTGCCGGAACGCTTTGCGGAAGTAGCAACCGCGATTTCGACGCAAGCAAAAGCAAAATGGATCCTAGTCGGAACGGACAAGGATAAAATACTCGGCGACAGGATTGCCGCGATTCTCGGCGACAATTGCACGAACCGAATTGGTAAAACAACGATGGAGGAATTGATTTCGGAACTACGGACCTGCCGCGCGCTTTTGACGAACGATACCGGAACGATGCATCTCGCCGCGTTCCTCGGTATTCCTGTCGTTGCGGTTTTCGGTTCGACTGAACCGGCACTGACCAGTCCGCTTGGGAGCAGGCATTTGATTGTTCGACATCACGTCGAGTGCAGTCCGTGCTTTCTGCGCGACTGCCCGATCGATTTTCGTTGCATGAAAGAAGTCACGACGCAGGAAGTGATCGACGCGATGATGTCGATCTTAAGATGAACGCCGATCCGCCACGAATTCGCACTGAAGTGCAAGTGATGTTCTTCGACACCGATTGCGGCGGCGTTGTGTCGAATATCGCCTATTTGCGCTTCGTCGAGATCGGGCGAACGCTGCTTGCTGAAGAGCTCGGACTTCCTGTCGCCGAAATGGCGCACACGCAAAAATACCCCGTGGTCGTTAAAACCGAGATCGATTATCGACGCGTCGCGAAACTTGGCGACCGATTGGTCGTCGAAGGCTGGCTCGACGATTTACAACGCGCGCGATTTTGGTGCGCCTTTCAGATCACGCGCCCGTCCGATAAAAGCATAATTGTCGATTGCCGCCAAATGCTGGCACTCATTGAAATGCCCGCGGCGAAACTCCTACCGTTGCCCGCCGCTTGGAAAAAATATCGCGCGCGCACGAAATCAGCCTAACGAATCGGAACATGACAGCCGACGCTCGCACTTTCACAATCGAAGAGGCGCTGCTTGACCCGCCTGCGTTGCCGCCGCCTCCACTACGTAACGCGCTTTTTGTTTCGCTGATCGCGCTCGCAGCGCTGCTTCACCTGGCGACACTTGGTTGGGGCGATCTCTATAGTCACTCCGAAGGACAATACGCCGGAGCTGCGCGTGAAATGATTCAAACGCATCAATGGCTTTGGCCGACGAATGATGGACTGCCGCGATTGCCGAAGCCGCCCCTCTTGTACTGGCTGATCGTCGGTTCTTTCAAAATTTTCGGCATCAATTCGGCCGCCGCGCGCATACCGATCGCGCTGGCAACGATCGTGAGCGTCGCCCTGACGTTTTTGATCGGCGAAAAATTGAAAGATCACTGGCGCGGCTTTTTTGCGGGGCTGATCTATCTCTGCACGTGCGGAACATCATTGCTCGGCAGGGTTATCATGCCTGAACCGGTGTTCAGCGCGTTCATTGCCGGCGCGATTTTTTGCGGGATTTGCGGTTATCATCGGCGACGCGGACGCGCTCGCTGGTTTCTCGGCGTCTGGATCTGCTGCACGCTCGCGTGTCTCACGAAAAGTCTGCTCGGTCTGATTTATCCCCTGACGATTTTCATTTTGCTCTGTGTCTTCTATCGCAAAGCGCGGCTGCGTTTCCGAGAACTGTTTCATTGGGAGTATATCTTGCTCTTCATCGCGCTGTTTGTACCCTGGTACGTCGCGACCGAATTGCATTTCCCCGGATTTCTGCGGCAGCTTCTGCGAGTTGAATGGTTGGGGCACCTGCGCTCGTTCTCCAACACCCCGGGAAGCGACAACGGAGTCCCGCGTCTTCAATTTCTTTGGATGCATATCGTATGGTGGTTCCCTTGGTCGGTTGCAGTGATTCCCGGCGCGGTCGCTGCCTGGAGAAAAGTGATCCAGACGCGCGAACTCGAATTTGCTGAGGGTTTGCCGCTGTGCTGGATGGGCGTCGTCTTCCTGCCGCTCCTGATCATCGGTCAGCGTCAGGATTATTATTCCATGAGCATGTGGACTGCGTTCGCAATTTTTGTCGCGACTACGTGGGATCGATTATCTCAACGATGGCAACTTGTCGGTGCGGAACTTGTCGGCTTAGCTGGAATCGTCGCGGCGCTCTCAACGCTATTACGACCGTCCGTCTTGCGAGCCAGAGAGGGCTACGACGTAAACGGCGACGGAAGTTGGACAACGTGGGATGCATTGGAAGCGCTACCCCCTTCTGCATGGGCAGTCTTGCGAGCAATGCTCACGGTGATCGCTTTTTCCCTAATTGTTGCGTCGATCATCGCTCTCTATCTCGCGGCGAGTAGTCGGCCGCGACTATGCTTGAGCGTTTTGGCGGCGGTGATGATTCCGATTACTCTCTCATTAGCGGACGCTGTCGCGCGCGTGGCGCCGCAATTTTCGCTCGCCGACGCCGCGCGATTTTTGGAAAAACGCTTAACCGACAACGACGCCGTAGTTTACGAGGGCGAACTCGATGATGCGAGCAGCCTCGTTTTTTACCTGCATCGCCGCTTTTATTTGGTGAACCAGCCGGCCGACGACGAGATGCACATTGCCAGCGGCGCAAATGTTTCAATCGATGAGGACGCGATTCTGCGCCACTGGGGCGATCCGCAGGCGATCTATCTGATTATCAAACAAGAGCGGATTCCGCATTGGCAACAGCTTCTGACCGAGAGGTTTCACATTTATCATCAAATGATGGTCAACGGTCGGTGCGTTGTCTTGAGCAATCAGCTATAGTCCCAGGGGCTTTTGATGAATCGCGACCGCGGATTTGAAAAATAGCCGCTTGGCGCTAGGTTTGGCGCTCATTTTTAGTCCCATGTCCCAACACCGTAGTCTCAGAGGAACCAGCACTATCGTTGCGAAACGCAACGTGCTGAAGCGTTTCGAGCGCGTCGAGCTGCTAAAGAAGCGCGGCCAGTGGCAAGAAGGCCGCAAAGTCATCGGGCTTCCGAAAACAAAACCGGACGCCTAAAAAGGCGGTTAAGCAGTTTGAGGCGTTGAGTGGTTGAGTAACGATCTCACCTTTTTCAACGACACCTCTTTATGCGTCTTAACCGCTATCTCGCCGCGGCTGGCGTCGGTTCTCGTCGAAAGTGCGATGAACTGATCGCTGCCGGACGCGTCACTATCAACGGGCGCGTTTGCACAAATTTCAACGCACAACCGACCGAGCGCGATCACGTCAAAGTCGACAGCGAGCTGGTTCATCGGGAACGCGCGTTGACGATCTTGTTGAACAAACCGCCTGGATTTGTTTCGACGCGAAGCGATCCACACGCTCGCGACACGATCTTCGATTTGTTGCCGCCGAGGTTTCCGCGGCTTTTCAATATCGGCCGGCTCGACGCGCAAAGCGAAGGGCTGCTCCTGCTAACGAACGACGGCGATCTCGCGCAACGGCTCACGCATCCCCGATTCGAGATCGAGAAGGAATACGAAGTCACGTTAGATCGACAATGGCAGAGCGAACGCGCACACAAGCTCTTGCGTGGAATCTTTCTGGATCGGCAGCGCGCTCAAATTGTGCGGCTGCATCCGATCGGGGCAACGCGACTGCGAGTTGTTCTTCGTCAGGGAATTAATCGACAGATACGCCGAATGTTTTACGCGGTTGGCTATGAAGTAAAACGGCTGACGCGCGTTCGAATTGGAAATCTCCGCCTGGGCGATTTACCACGCGGACATTGGCGCGCGCTCACCGATTCGGAACTCGCAAGCTTGAATACGATTCAAAAGACGCCGCGCGGGCGGGAGAGCAAGTAAGTCCAATTCGCGAGCAAGGCAACGATCGCGGCGAGTCGAAAGAAGCTCTTTTCGACTGCGCTAAACTGCACGATGCGCAATCGCGGCGCGCCCATCACCAAAACGGCAAAAGCGTATGCATCGAAGATCGACAATCCGCCGAGAACGGCAAAGACAAGCGGGTTCCACTTCCACGCGGCGACAAAATCCAGATGAAAGAACGCGATGGCGGAACGCGTCGCGCCGCACGTCATGCAGGGGTAGCCTGTAATTGCCAGGAAAATGCAATGCGGCCAGGGCAACCGCAGCGCGAACCAAACTGCCGCGAACGCCATTCCGCACAGCGAGATTGTCAGCCACAGTAGTTCGTGATCGATCTCGCACGGAGCCAAAGGGCGGCGAACGATCCGCATTTAATGAATCACTGATTCGAGTGTTGCATCAATGCGCCGATACCGCCGAAAAGCATGATGCAAACAACCGAGACTCCACAGCACACGATCAGCGGCAGAAATACTGCAAGAACGGCGCGGCCAGTGTCAGTTTCATGAGCCCGCGCGAGTCCGATGCAGTGCAACGCAAGATTCCAAATTCCAGCGATAAAGCTCCCGCAGAACGGTATGATGATCAGTGGATACGTGGAACCGATCGAAAAACAAACGACACGAAATGTCGTTTCGAACGCTTGCTTGGCACCGCCGACAATCATTAAACAAACGTGGAAAATGGCAGCAGCGATAAAGATGCCGATCGTCAACGCGATCGGGATAAGAATGATCCCGACGAAGACGCCAACGCTCACTCCAAACATCCCGGCTATTGCGTTGTGCCGATTGCTGCCCACGAACGCAAGGGACGGCATGAAGAGAAGGAAAAGCAGATAAAAAATGTAGCCGAAGCTGCCGCCGATCAGTCCATAAAGGAGCGGTTCACCTAATCCGCCCTCGCGACTCATCGCCGTGAACGCGTCGGCCGGTCTCGTCAGCACCATCTGCAATGTTTCAATGAAGGCGGAAAATAACCCTTTGAGGTGGCGTCGATCCCAGGGCAAACCGCTCCCCGGCGTGACCGCGGCGGTTTTCGGTCCGGCACTCGTAACAAGTGTGGCCGGAGGCGTCGGAGTTTGCGGTGGCGCGGCGCCGACCTTCAACGCAGGCGCAAAATCTTCCGAGAACTCGGCAAATTGCGAGAGCGGCCGCCAATTCGCCATTCCTTCCTTCCAGCCGAGGTCGCTTCCGACAAAACGGCCAGCCCGAATTCCCTCGCGAATTTGCTCTTCCGGAAATGCGCCCAGACTCGTTGCGCCCCGATTAACGTGGATCATCGCCATAATGCGGCGTTTTAGTGATCGGCGCGAATAAAGTCAACGTCAGGCTCGCCCGTCGTTGTCGAGTGCTCGCCAGAAATACCACGCCGCGACGGAACGATGCGGCGAGAACTTCCTTCCGTGTTTCAAAAGTTGCTTCGGCGTCGGCAATTTTCGTTTTCCGAACGTCCTCGCAAACCCCTTCCGGACACCGTAATCGTGTACGGGCCAAACGTCGGGGCGTCCGAGATCGAAAAGTAGTAACATTTCAACCGTCCAACGCCCGATGCCGCGCACTGCGATCAAGCGCTCGATGATTTCTTCGTCACTCATTTTCGCCAATGTCCGGGCGCTCGGCACTGTACCGTCGATTGTTTTCACGGCGAGATCTTTAATCGCCGCAACCTTGCTCCGGGAAAGGCCAGCGTCGCGCAACTTTTCATCCGGCGTTTCCAAAACCAATTTCGGATCGAGGTATTTTTTTCTTGGATAAAGGCGGCGGACACGTTTCCAAATCGTGGCCGCGGCTTTTCCGCTCAGCTGTTGATACGTGATCGATTCGGCGAGCGCGTGGAACGGCCGGACCAATCCGCCAACTTTAACCCTGTAACGCTCCGAGCGCGCGATTAGGGCCGCCATCCGCGGATCGGTTGCGGCCACATGTCGATGTGCTTTGTCATTGTCCATATGTCGATCTAGGTAAAATGACGAAGCATGAATGTCGAATTCTCACGCTTGCTCACGCAAACGTTTTCGGTTTCGTAAATCATGGTGCAAACGCAACTCACCTGGTACGGGCAATCCGGTTTCAAAATCGTCACGCCCGGCGGAAAAACCCTGCTCATTGATCCCTGGCTGACGAATCCAGTTTTTGAAAAAGGAAAGGAAACGCTGACTGTGCTGAGAGATGTCGATCTAATCTTGCTTTCGCATGGACACGGGGATCACGTCGGCGATTCCGTCGAGATCGGACGAAGGACGGGCGCGAAGTTAGTCGCCAACTTTGATTTGTCGGCAGCGGTTGTGAGCGTGCTCAGTTATCCAGCGAATCAAGCCGGCGCCGATACGACCGGCCATATCGGCGGACAACTCAATTTACTTGCTGGCGAAGTAACCGTCTCATTTGTTCAGGCGTGGCATGGATCAACTGTGCGCAAGGATGAAAACTCACCACCGGTCGCGGCGGGAATGCCGACCGGACTCGTAATTGGACTGCGCGACGGCCCGATCATTTATCACACTGGCGATACCGGATTTTTCTCCGATATCGCGCGCGTCTCCGATTGTCGCGAGATCGACATCATGTTGGTCTGCATCGGGGATCATTTCACGATGGGACCGGCCGGCGCTGCGGATGCGGTGAAGCTGGTAGGACCAAAGATTGCCATTCCGATGCATTACGGCACGTTTCCCGTGCTGACCGGAACGCCCAAAGCATTCGGCGAGGAATTAAAAAAACGCGGCGTAAAAACTAAGCTCCGCGTGATGAGCGTTGGGGAAACGATTACAGTCTGACGTCTCGCGCGAGAAGATTGAAGCTATTCAGATTACAGTCGTCGAAGGGAAAAGTGAAGCTGGGCATCTTGGAAACCGGCGCTTCGCTGGTGGAGACGTTGGTGCCACTGGGATTGGCAACCGTCGCAACGAAATTGGTCGAAGCGATCGCGACTAATTCGATTTCGGAAAGAATTCGGCGCAAACGCCTAGTTGTCGTTAAGCGGCGCAATATTCACAGCGAACAATTGGCCGAGCTGACGACTCTTTATTTCCGCGTGTCCGGCATCCCGATCCGATTCTGGAGCAAGGTACAAGATTGGCAGCGCTGGGAAGTCGATTGTTTTCAATGCTCAACGGCGATCGTTTTCACGCGCGCCCTTCCGGCCCTCGAACGGTTATCGAAGATAAACTTCCGGGTAAAAGGTTATGGGAGTATTTGAATCGCGGCATGCTGACGCGGCCGCATGCTGATCGCCGCCGCGTTTGAGTTTCGCCGTGCTCATCAATTTTGGAGCGACGAGTTTCAGGGTCGCTGGTCACACGGGATGCCAGCAGCACCAACGTTATTTATGATGCGAGCAACAATCGCGCGCGCCTGATCGATTTCGAAATCTATCACGAAGAAATCGCTGGCCGCGTCCGCGCCACAAGCGGACGACCTGCTCGTTTTCCTGCTCGATCTGGTTGGACCTTTGCCGACCCGACAATGGTTGCCGTTCGCGGCCACGTTTCTGGAAGCGTATAGCGATGCGGAAGTAATCGCGCAACTCAGAAAGCAACTCGATCTCCCCGGCGGCTTGGCCTGGATCTGGTGGGGTTGCGGACCAATTTTACGAATCCGACAAAAGTAAAACGGCAACTCGCGAACCTGAGCCGCGCAACCGCCAAATTGGAATTCTATGACGGGGCAGCTTCTGCGCGTGTTCCCAGCAAACGCCGACCCTCAATCAGTTGCCAGGTGATAAGCCCTGGAATTCCAAGGCTGAGTTCGCGCAGCCGCGCGATCAAAGAAAGGGCGAACGCGCTATCGCCGGGAATCCCAAGTAGACTACCGACGAAAATGTAGCCGCCTTCCTGAACGCCGAGAGCACCCGGAACAGCGAACGCAGCTGCCCGAATGGTGAAAGCCGTGCTTTGAAGTATGAGCGCGCTCACAAAAGATGCTGGCAAATCCATACCGTACAGCGCAATCCAGACTTCGCCCGCCGCGGCGATGAACGAAACAATCGTCCATCCACAGCACTCCAAAAGTGCGCGGTGACGAGCGTACAGCGAACGCACTGCCCGATCCAAAGAATCTCCGTGCTCGACAAGTGACCGCCATTCGGACGAACCGGCCAGGCGTGAAATAACGCGTCCGACGAAACCGAACATTCCCAATCGCTGTGCGAAATAGAATCCGGCGAAGGCAAAAAGACCGATCATCGTTCCCCATATGGTCGGCCCGACGAAACTCGTTTTCCCGGTTGCACGCACGAGCAGCAACGATCCGAGCAGCGTATATCCGGCGGTGATAAACACGCCCAGAGTAAGATCGACAATCACCGTTCCGGCGGCGATAGCCAGTGGCGCGCCTTTGATTGCCGCCAGCCGTGCGCGGACAATGTCTCCACCCACCGCCGCCGACGGCACGAGCGTGCTAATAGATTCGCCAACCCAACGCATCCAATAAAGTTGACCGAGCGAGAGACGTTCCGGTTTTGGGAAAAGCACCCACCAGGCGATGGCATCCAGAAATATTGGAATGGAATGATACACGACGATGCCGGCAATGACCCATTTCGGCGTGACGAAGGCTTCCATGACTCTGGCCGCGCCCTCTCGAATTAAGAGAGCGGTGAAAAGCGCAGCTCCTCCGAAACCGAGCAGATAAAAAGTCAGTTTGACTCTATTTGGTGATTTCATTTCAAAGCGTTCGTCGCCGTGACGGAAAGCGATCGTAACGCTAACACAAAACGCGGCTGCACGCGTTCTCCGAAAGGGAGAAAAACTAAACCAGCGAGTTTGCCGCGGGCGCCGCTGAGGACTCTGCCTCCGTCACAACTGGAACTGGGACCAACGCCGGTTCCGCTTCTGGCAGCACGTTTACAATTACCGGAGGCAGAGCACTTCGCCGCCACGGACGCACGACGAACCGGCAAAGCGTCAGCCACGTCATCCCGAAAAACACGCCGGCCATCACATCCGTTAAATAATGCGCGCCGAGCGCGATTCGACTCAATCCGACGAGAATCACAACGAAACTTGCAACTGAGAAAAGCAACACCCGCCCGTCTCGACTCTTGATTACCGGAATCAGAAAGAGTGCGAGCTGGCCGTGGAGAAGAGTCGCTCCGATCGTGTGACCGCTGGCAAAGCTCTAGCCGGACCAGTCCACGAACCAACCGTCCTCAAACGGCCGATGTCGATGGAACAAAATTTTCACCAACTCGTTCAGCGGCATTCCGCCGGGCACGGCGATAACAACGGTCACGAGGGAGCGCCACCAACGTTTAAAGATGAAAAACAGGACGGCAATCGAGAGGACAACGGCGATCCATTCGCTCGATCCGAACTCAGTGACGGTGCGCAATACGCTGACGAAGGCCGGCGCGAGATGAGCACGGAACCAAACCGCGACACCGCGATCGACCCCAGCGATCGGATTTCCCACTACTAAGAGGGAGGGTGTCACAAAAAAGCTGCGCAAACTAATGGCAATTCCAATCCAGTCAAATGCGAAGGCGTATTCCCAGCGCGCCCTCTCCCTATATTGTCGCTTGCTGAGAAAGCCGAAATACGATACACCGAAGCTCGGATCGTCGATGCGAATACAAATCAACAGTCAGTGCTCACGTCAAATGTCATGAATCGCCTTCACCTCGCCTTAACCGTCGCCCTTCTTACGGCGGGGCCGTCCATGATGGCCGGCACTTCCGTGGAGCTGCGGCAGCCGTCGCCATCGCCGACCGATGAAAACAAGAATTCTACGGAACTCTTTGAATACGAGACCACTTATACCGGCAACAGTGATTTTAAGGATTATGGTGGAAAGTTCGGTGACGGCGACTCGCTCTACAACGATATTAGCTATGCCCATCGATTTCTGATTACCGGTAACTGGTATCTCCGTCTTGGAGTTGAGTACGAGCGATTCGACTTCAATGGTACCAACAATGGTTTGCCTGATCATTTGCAAACCATTCACGCGCTTCTGGCCTACGAATACATCGTCCACGATCACGCTGGCGCCGGAATCGAGATCGATCCCGGCCCGTATTGGCAAAATCATATCGACGGTGATTCGATCGACATTCCCTGGAAAGTGTGGGTCACCTTTCCACTCAAGAAAGATAAGATTTTTGGAGTGATCGGAGCCGGCGGGTCGCTCTATTCCAATCCGATCGTTGCACCGGGCGGTGGTATAATCTGGCTTTTTACCGACCACCTACGTCTCGAGGGCGTGTTCCCAAAGCCCGCCGTCGTCTACAATCCAAATGACGACTGGGAATTCCGCATTGCGGGCGATCTATTTTACGAAAGCTACCGCACAGATGACGTGATCACTCCAGCAGCGAAACTTCAGGTCCACAACGCGATCGTGCAGTACAGCGAGTATCGCGCTGGTTTTCAGGCGACTTACTCGCATTTTAAGCCATTCGATTTCACGATCGATGCTGGTTGTACGATCAGACGCTATTTTGATTTCTTCCGCGCGGAAGCGGGTGTGAAGAGTGATCCCGCGCCTTACGTGCGCTTCGCGATCGAAGCGAAGTTCTAAGGGAAAATCTCGTCGAGCTTACGCGCGATCGATTGGCTGCCGCGCACCCTCAAGCGGCCGGTCATATAGGCCCACGTGCCTTTGAGTTTGCCGTTCGACATTGCAACCCAATCGTTGTCGCTGGTGATAAAGGTCACGCTTGGATTGTCGATCTTACCGCGCCCCATCTTGTAGGTGCCATCGTTCACTTCGATCCACCATTGGCCGCCGTTCGGGCCGCTTAATTCCCACTGATATTTGACGTGAACGCCCTTCGCTTTATTGGCCTTGAAACTTTCGCGCATCCCGTCAAACACCTGTTGCGGCGTAGAATTTTCTTCCGCCCGCATTACAGGCGGACAAAGCGACGCAAACAGCGCCGTTGCTACGCAAATCAAAACGCGACTTATTTTCATCTCCCTATTTGGATCGCTTCCGCGAATATTTTTGCTTCCCTAGCTCAACTCATATAGCTCGCCGCGGCGGTGCGCAAAAACGCTTACGCAACTGCGTACCTCATCAATGACTTGTTTCGAGATCTCCGCCTTGATCACTTCCTCACGATCCGGGGACGCGCTCGCTAGACGGTTGCCGGAAGGGTCACTAATCATCGACGAGCCGCAGAACGTAACGTTGTCGTCGGTACCGACGCGATTGGCGATGATGAAATAGCTTTGGTTTTCAACCGCGCGCGCCAGTGCCAGGATTCGCAAATGTTCCCCGCGCACGGCTGGCCAGGCGGAGGAATTCACAATCACGTTCGCGCCATACTTCAGCGCAAGCGTGCGCGCCATTTCCGGAAAACGGAGATCATAACAAATGCTCAGGCCAACATTGAAGTTGTCGATTTTGCAGGTGACGAATTCGTTGCCGGGAGAAAGACAGGTACGCTCATCGAGCGGCGCAGCGGTGACAAGGTGCGTTTTCCGATATTTCGCAATGACTTCGCCCATCGAATTCACGAAAACCTGTGCGTTGAAAATGGAATCGCCTGCGCGATCCGAGATTCCAGCGACGATCGAGATTGAGATTTTCCTCGCGGCTTTTTGGAGCTCGAGAATTGCACCATCTTTCCAGGGTCGTGCGTGCGTTTGAATCACCGGCATCGAATATCCGGTGTCGGTCATCTCCGGAAAAACGACTAGCTCCGCGCCTGACTTTTTCGCGAGTGCGGCGAAGTCGCGGATCTTGCGCAGATTTGCATCGAAATCGCCGAGCGAGCAGGAGATCTGAGCGGCCGCGACTTTCATGAATTGTCGATCTTAACGCAAATCTCTATCGAGCGCGCCAATCTTGCGAATCTCCGGCCACTTAAACGCCGAGCCGATCACGGCCAAGATCGTTCCGATTCCACCGCCCACAACAGAGATGACCGGACCGAATAGCGCCGCGGTCAATCCAGATTCGAGCGCGCCAAATTCGTTTGAGGTGCCAATGAAAATATTGTTCACAGCGGAAACACGGCCCCGCATTTCATCCGACGTCACGAGTTGAACAATCGAGCCGCGAATAATCACGCTCACGCTGTCGAGCGCGCCCGCGATAAACAACATCGATAAGGAAAGCCAAAGCGCCTTCGACAAGCCAAAAATGATCGTGGCGATTCCAAAACCGGTCACGCACCAAAGAAGCGTTTTGCCGGCTTCGCGCATCGGTGGCAGATAGGCAACGATCAACGCCATCGCGAACGCGCCGATCGCCGGCGCTGCACGCATCCAACCGAGTCCGACTGCGCCGCAATGCAGAATTTGATCGGCAAAAATCGGAAGCAGCGCGACCGCGCCGCCTAACAAAACGGCGAAAAGATCTAGAGTGATCGTCGCGAGAATCACTTTTTTGCTGAACACAAACTTCGCGCCGGCAGCGAGGCTGCGCCACGTGCTCTCCTTTTTCAGGCTGCGCATCTGTTTCGCGCGTGGGATTGGCAATGCGAGCAGAAAGAATAAAAACGATGTGATCGCGTCAATCGTGTACACGACCGGGAAACCGCGATGTGCAACCACAAAACCGCTGAGCGCTGGCCCAATGACTGAACCGATTTGGAAAACGCTGTTGTTCCAGGTCACTGCGTTCGAAAATGTATCGCGAGGCACAAGCGTTGGAAAAAAAGAACTGCGCGCAGCCCACGAAAACGTGCGCGCAATCGCGCCGACAAAAAGCAACAGATAGATCAGCGGAATCGAAGCGTCATCGAAATGGAATGTTTGCTGGTGCTGCTCAAATACTCCAGCGATTGCGGTCAGTTCGTGATTACAGGCGCTCAAGATCCGTATCTGCGGAATGGCTAGATGTTGCCAGGAAACCAACGCGAGCAGCGCGGATGCGATCGCGCTCAAAATCTGGGAGACGAGAATGATGTGCTTGCGGCTAATCCGATCGGCCAAATGTCCAGCCGGCAACGAAAAACCGACGATTGGAATCGCAAAGACAAATCCGACCAGTCCCAACGCAGTCGCTGAATGCGTGCGTCGATAAATTTCCCATTCGACCGCGACTGCGAGCATTTGCCGGCCGATGATTGACAATAAATTGCCGGTGGTAAAAAAGCGGAAGCCGCGTGAGCGAAAGGCGGCGTAGGGATCGTGCCGCGGCGGTGGTGGAATTATCGCGCCGCAAATTTCCGGATGGCCCCCGATCGGCGATTCGTATTCGTTAGGCATGGTCCAGCGCGAAAATACGCGCACGAAATTGTAATTTCAGCCGCAGTTGCCGCAACTCCTTCGCGCGAAAGAGGCGATCTAAACTATTGCTGCGCGTTGACTAAGTTAGTAAAAAACGGCTACATGGCGGACAAAAACAGCAAGCAGCCTTTGAACGTTCCCGGATCCTGGTTCGTCGACACTACCTGCACCATGTGTCGGACTTGTCTTGAAGAAGCGCCGATGCTTTTGAAAACGAACAGCGACGAAACAGCCGTCTATTTTTTCAGACAACCCGACGGCGATGCTGAGACCGCAGCCGCCCAGCGTTCGATGGAAGTTTGTCCAACACTCGCGATCGGAAACGACGGCTAAGTAAGATCGGCGACCGATGCCTGGACCTTGCACGCGGACGAACCTGTTTCCGGCGAAGGTTGTGGTGAACCGCAGTTTGTGCGGGCGAAAGGTCCGTGGAAGACACGTGCCATTTCGAGCTCAAAGGCCGGGGATTTTACCAAAGTCGCGGACGAATGCGCAAAGCGACCAAGACGAAAGGAAAGAACCGGCTCTTCTTCCGGTCGCAGCACAAACACTGCAATTATTTTTACGAAGATGCGTTCGAAAAATTGCAGAGCGACGGTTTGCTCACGCGTCTTGATCTCGCGTGGTCGCGCGATTCGGCGGCGAAGTCGTACGTCCAGCACAAAATGTCGGAAAACGTCGATGAAATTTGAAAATGGATGGATGCGAAGGGACGCATTTCTTCGTTTGCGGCGACGTGCGCCACATGGCTAAGGACGTGGACGCCGCACTCCGTAAAATCATTCAGAACAAAGGCAGCGAGTCGGAAGAAGAAACAAATCAATACGTTTGACAAACTAGAAGCAGACAAGCGTGACGTCTACGTCTATTAGGAAGACAAACTCGTTGCAATAGAGCCCTTGTCGCTCTATCTGTTCGGACTTCGTTCGTGTTTCGTCAGTGGCCATTTGTCATTGCTGAACTCACATGCCGGAAGTTACCGCTCCACCAAAACCTGCTGCACCTGCGTCGCCATGGACGCGGCAAAATCCATTTCCTGGGAAACTCATCGTCAATCGTCGATTGAGCAGCGGTGACTCAGAAAAGGACACGCGCCATTTTGAAATCGATCTCACGAACTGGGGGTTAAATTTCGAACCGGGCGACTCGGTCGCGGTTTATCCGACGAACGATCCGAATTTGGTGAACGAAATCCTGCGCTCCCTCGGTGCGATTGGTGACGAGCAAGTCACGGCGGGAAAAACGCACAAGGCACTTCGCGAAGCGTTGCTCCGTGATTTTTCGATCACGCAGCCGACGCCGAAATTTTTGAAAGCGATCGCCGGGCGCGCATCGGCCGCGCCCATGCTGAGGGAATTGCTACATCCGGACCGCAAGAACGATCTCCAGAATTATCTTTGGGGCGTCGAAGTCATCGACTTCTTGCTCGACCATCCGTCGGCAAAATTTGCGCCGGAGGAATTCGTCGGATTGCTGACTAAATTGCAGCCGCGACTTTATTCAGTCGGATCGAGCCTGAAGGTGTTTCCAAGTTGCGTGCATCTGATTGTCGATGTTGTGCAATACGAAAGTCGCGGGCGGATTCGCAAGGGCGTCTGCTCGACCTTTCTGACCGAACGCGCCGACAAGGTCCCGGTACCGGTTTATCCAAGCCTAGCTAAACATTTCCACATGCCCCAAGATCAAAGCGCTCCGCTGATCATGGTTGGGCCGGGAACAGGCGTGGCACCGTTCCGGGCATTTCTGCAGGAACGCCAAGCCGTTGGAGCGAAAGGAAAAAACTGGCTCTTCTTCGGCGCGCAACGCGAGAAATGTGATTACGCTTATAAGGAAGATTGGGAAAAATTCACCCGCGACGGAATTCTCACTCGACTTGATTGCGCGTGGTCGCGCGACCAAGCGCACAAGATTTACGTGCAAAACAAGATGCTCGAACACGCGGCTGAGATTTGGAAATGGATGGATGGTGAAGGCGCGCAGTTCTTTGTCTGCGGCGACGCGCGACGAATGGCAAAGGATGTGGATGCCGCGTTGCGCAAAATCGTTCAGGAACAAGGTGGTAAATCGGTCGACGAGGCTAACGCTTACGTCGAAAAACTTAAAACCGACAAACGTTACAAGCGCGACGTGTATTGATTTGTTATCGAGGCACGCCTTCGATGAAGTTTGGGCCGAAAAGCCGCGGAGGAAATCTTGACGCGCGATCCAGCCTCGGTGGAACCGAACAGGAATCACGGTCATGTTCGTCGACATTCGTTCGTTCACTGCAGGTTCCGCGCATTTGTCACCGACCAAAGCGGTAGGATTCCTGAACGAGTTTTTGCGGGCGATGGTGGAAGCGGTGGAAGGCGAACACCGTGGCATGATCAACAAATTTCTCGGTGACGGCTTCATGGCCCTGTTTGACATCGGGGGAAACGACCGCAACCATTCGGATAAAGCATTGGCCGCTGCGCTGATCGATTCAGCGCACAATGGAACGATTTTGCGCGCTGCCGCCACAACCGGTGAAGAGCGTAGACTAACTAGTGGAAATTTTTACGCTTGTAAGCGACTGACGGCGGCGGCGACAACGCCAATAATAAAAATTGTCGCGCACAGTATTGCGGCAAGAACGCCGACAACAAGCCATGCCGGCCTATAAATCAAAGTGAGCTTGCCGCGAGAGCCGCTCGGCACCTCAACAATTGGAAATAAACCGCGATATGAGTCGACCCGAAGCTTCTGGCTCCCGATTGTCGCTTCGTACCCGCGAAAGAAAGGTCTTGAGAAAGTCAGAAGCGCAGGCGCGCCCGCGTGTGGAACATCGACATCTGCCGTGACCCAGTTTCGCGAATCGTTAATCTTAGAAAGCGTCGCTGTGGCAAATTGATCGTTCGGCCGGGAATCGATCGAAGTAACTGAGCGAACGCGCGCGAGCGGCCCTCCGATTCGATAATAAACGACGGCCTCCTCGTTCGACGTAACATATTCCCAATCCGAACCGAGCGCGGGACCGATTCCCGAATCCCACGCCACGACGAGTCCATCCACGCCGAGTTGTGCGAGCAAGCCGTTCGCGTTGGACTGGTTCCACACCAAGTATTCAGCCTCGTGCGGGTTAAGCTCGCCATGGATTCGAAAATCGAATTCGCGCGCCACGCCAGCCGGAAGAATTGGACTGTAACCGTTAATGAAGTGCAGACCGGCCCACATCGACGTGCTGCCTGGCCTAACGAGTTGACCAATTGCGTGCGATTTTTTCTCGACTCGATAATTCGATTCCGGCGCAGGATAAATGCTCAAGTACAATCGCTGCGGATCGAGCGGCTCGGGATCCAGCAATTCCTGACTCAGATCGTACTTGGGCACGCCGCAATTCGGCGGAATACAAATGTAAGTCGCAAGCAACATCGCAAACGTGACGACTGCCGGAGCCCAGTTCTGCAACTTTTCGCCGCCGATAAACCATTCGCCCAGCAACCAGACGACGGCGATCTGAAAATAAATCAACATAAGCGTGGCGCCGTAATCGCCCTGGGTTTGAAAGATAGACATCGGAATTGTGACAACGATGAGCAGCAGCACGGACGCAGCTGCGGTTGGGGATCCCGGACGCAGTTGCAGGACTTGCGCGGCGCAAAGCGCGAGGACGAGATGAAGAAGAGGCAGCCAGCGAAAACTCCAGCGAAAGACTCCGGCCGTCGGAATCATGCAAAGCAAAAGCACGAGCAAGAGTAGGATCAGATCCCATTTCACTCGGCGAACCAACATTCGTGGCCGCCAGAGGAATCCGGCGATGAGCGCGGCCGGCGCGACGAGACCGTTCGCCAATTCCGTCGCAGTGTGCGGAAGATAACGCGTGGAAAAATCCGCCCAATTCACGGTCCAGCACGGTAAAATTAATCCCGGCAAGGCGCGCCACGGAACAATCCACTGCCAATGCGCGTCCGCCGGCTGGAGTTGTTCACGCGCGGAACCGTAGGCGTAATCCAAAATCGCGAGCCATGCCGAAGCACACAGTCCGAAGCCAAGCGCTGCGCCGCCGAGCATCGGCAGGATCGAAATCGAATTTTTGTTTTGAGTTAACGACTTGATCGCCAACCACGCAATCAAGAGCACGAGCATCAAGACGATGTAGGGAAATCCTCCGGTCACGACCAAGTAAACGAACAGCGCAGGCCAAAGGAATCGCCAGCAAGTCCGCTGTTGATCGAGCGCACGTTCGAGTCCCCACCACGCCCACGGGATCCACGCAAATGCACCGAGCGCACCGAACCAATCGGTCGCGCCCCAGCAAATTATCCAGCCGTTCAACGCCGCGGTCAGCGCGACGAAAATCGACACCGACGTGGAAAATTTCCGATCACGCGCGAGCAGAAAAGCGCCGGCCGCGAGAACAAAAAGATGCGTGATCGAAAGCGCGGCCGCTTGTTGCGAGAACGTCAGCGGAAATTTCCAGATCAGAACGACGACGGCGTCTACAAAAATCGAAAACGTTCCGTATTGGAATTCGCCGGCCAGATTACTGCAAACCCACGAGTATGGGCTCAAGAGCGGCAAATGATGTTCGCTCCAACTCCGCGCGACGTCGGCGAACACCGGCAAGATCGATATTTCGTAGTCGTCGTTCCAAAAAAGGAGCGGATCGTGCCAAAGCAGAAT
>Ga0182035_10000251_pt1 | contig 23787 bp, 22 predicted proteins | sample flu12Cox44000170_FD_125969 | JGI IMG/M metagenome (GOLD analysis project Ga0182035, IMG submission 125969) | Lab enrichment of tropical soil microbial communities from Luquillo Experimental Forest, Puerto Rico - flux4day.12C.oxic.44.000.170 | ecosystem: Environmental > Terrestrial > Soil >...
CCTGCGCGGGCACCTGCGGAGCCACCGGCTTCGGCGCGACGGGCACCTGCGCGGGCACCTGCGGAGCCACCGGCTTCGGCGCGACGGGCACCTGCGCGGGCACCTGCGGAGCCACCGGCTTCGGCGCGACGGGCACCTGCGCGGGCACCTGCGGAGCCACCGGCTTGGGCGCGGCGGGCACCTGCGCGGGCACCTGCGGAGCCACCGGCTTGGGCGCGGCGGGCACCTGCGGTTGACCATTCGGGGCCGGTTGTTGCCCCTGCTGGGCCGGCTGTTGACCCTTCGGCGCCGGCGGTTGACCATTCGGAGCCGGTGGTTGCCCCTGCTGGACGGGCGGTTGACCATTCGGAGCCGGCGGCTGACCCTGCTGGACGGGCGGTTGACCATTCGGAGCCGGCGGCTGACCATTCGGAGCCGGCGGCTGACCATTCGGGGCCGGCGGTTGGCCGTTCGCAACCGGCGGCGGGACGTTGATGACCACCAGCGGGGGCGCGATAACAGGCGGCGGGACCGGGTCGATGACCACCGGCGGAGGCACGACAACCGGCGGGACCGGGTCGATGACCACCGGCGGAGGCACGACAACCGGCGGCGGGACCGGGTCGATGACCACCGGCGGAGGCACGACAACCGGCGGCGGGACCGGGTTCATCGGCGGCGGCGCTGGCAACGCGACAGGATTAGCCCCGGGCGGGTTCCCGATGGGGGGCTGCGCGCCCGGGCCCGCCGGCAACTGAGCCGGGGCGCCACCGTTCCCCCCGCCGCTGATCTGTGCAGGCTGCTGCTCGAGTGCTCCGTCTGGAGCCAGTGGATGACCGTTTTCCGGCAAGGGCGCTACGCCCCGCACCAATGAATTCTGGGACGTGCTAAGAGGTTTGGCATCGTCGGTCAACGTGTAGGTCAGGCCACCGGCCGCAGTCACGGCCGCAACCGCCGCGAGCCCCACGAGTAAGGATGTTCGGAGGTACCAGGGCAGCGGCTTCTCGACTGGAGATTCACCCCCAGAGTCGGTTCCGACCACGGCATCGGGTTGGGACTGCGCCCAAGCGAGGTTCATCCGATCAGCGCCAAGGGAGTTATTCGAGCCAGGGCTCAACATGGTCTTGGCCGCGGCTGTCAGTGCGGTGGCACGGATCGGCTGATCGGCGTCCCAGGCGGGCGCGCTCTCGGTAAGCCCGTCGGCGGACCCGATGGATCCAACGGAAGACTGAGCCCTGATCAAAGTCTCATCAGCTTCCGGGACGGCAGGGGCCGATCTCCCGGCGCCCTCGCCGTAACTGAGCGAATCCTCGTAGCCGCCGAACCGCGCCCTGGTCATCTGCATCGAGGCCGGGTCGGGGGTTATGTCCTGCTGCCTCTGCGTCAGGCTGTCGGCCCCTGGGGTGCTGGAGAATGGTGAAAACGACATTTTGCTAACTTCCTGCTCGGGGCTCCGGGTGTCTGATGCGGTCTTCTGTCCCGCTTAGGAGCCGACGGTGGGCCGCTCGTGGTGGCCGACGCCAGGTTCCGACAGGCGCTTTTAGGGATCTTCAACAGATCTTTGAGAAAACCTTGTGCTTGCCGATGTGGCCTTGGCGATCAGCGCCAAGGCAGGCGCACCCGATCCGTTGCTGAGCCGACGCTTGTGCCACGCGATTCCCATCGCCCCATGGACTGCCTGGAAGGGTGTGTCGACCAACGTTTCGTCCCGAGCACAGGCCGGTCCTCATGCGATTCCTCGACCCAGCACCGCGTCGGGATCGACGATTTTCGTTTAGCGCGAGTGGATTTCGAAGATGAACTCGCGACCGCAGATGCCGATGTGATCGCCGGCGGTAAGGCTCGCACTGACGTCGATTCGCTGGCCCTGCACCTCGACGCCGTTGGCCGACCGAAGATCCATAATCATGAAACCGGTTCCGGTGTTGATGATGGTGGCGTGGTGGCGGCTGACGTCGGCGTCGCTCAAAACGATGTCGTTGTCAGCAAGGCGCCCGATATGTGTGGCTGCGGCTTCCAGCGGATAGTGGCGCCCAGACTTGTCGCGCAGCCCAGCGGTCACGAATTGGGTGGGAGCCACCAAGCGGAATTTGGAACGGGTGACGGTTCGGGTGGCGCTGTTTTGGGCGGCACGCTTGGTGTCCAGGGGCTCTTGGCGCAGGATCTTTTTCTCTAGGGCACTGATGGCGGGATCGGGCTCGATGGCTAGGTCCTCGGCCAGGGCCGTTTTCAATCGCCGATAGGTCGCCAGAGCGTCGGATTGGCGTTTGGTGACGTAGTAAGCCGTGATCAGCTGCGCCCACAGCGGCTCGTGGTGAGGGTGTTCGGCGGCCAGCTTTTCGAGTTCACCGATAATCGTGTGGGCGCGTCCGCACGCGATTTCGGCTTCCGCACGGGCCGTATGAGCCACCAGTTTGTCTTCTGTCAGTGCGGTGGCCCACGGTTCAACGAAGGGAAAGTCGCGCAAGTCCACGAGGACGGGCCCGCGCCATTCGGCCAGCGCGGCCGCGAGGTGGCGGCTGGCCTGTTCGAATCGTCCCGCGGCAGCGGCGTGCACTCCCGCGATCCTTTCGGCGTCGAAACGGCCCAGGTCGCAGTCGGACTCAGCGACATTGAGTCGCCATCCTGGCGGTGCCTTGGCCAACACCCGGTGGGGGTCCAACCCAGCGCAGCTCACCAGTCGGCGGAGGTTCGAGACATAAGATTGGACGGTTACTCGCGCCGCCGGGACCGGCGATTGATCCCACACGGCGTTGATTAATGACTCGATTGCAACCGGGTGATTACGGTTCAGCACGAGCACGGCGAGCACCGCCCGCTGTTTCCGGCCGCCCAATCCCAACGGGGTGCCGTCCACACACATCAGCAATGGCCCCAGGACACCGAACCCGAGACCGGTTCCGCCCATCGTCGCTACCAGCCTTCCAGCTCATCCGGAGGCGTCAGGCCCTCATTATGACCGCTAACGGCCACGATCCGAAAAGGATCAGCAAATCTCAAGCCGGCCACAGACACACATGTCATACGGTCGGCAACCGTTGCTCGGCGCCGACGCGCGTCGAAGAAATTGGGCCGTCCTTCTACTTGTGCGCGATCGGCGACAAGGGCGTCGCGTCCGTACGCGGGACTTGAGGGCATCATGGAAGCATTCGCGGCATGACAGTACGAACATGAAAGATGGTGTGATCTACAACGGCGCGAGGTACCAGGCGCCACCTCGGCGCATCCGCGCCGGAATGGACTAGGGAGGGTGTCATGGTGGTAAGAGCCATAGCGCTGATGGTTCTCGCCTTAGGGTTGGCCGCGCCGGCCTATGCGGACAGCACTGACGACGCGTTCATAGCCAACCTCAACAGCTCCGGCATGAATTACGGCCCACCGGAGAAAGCAATCCAGGTCGCGAAAACCGTCGTCTGCGGAACCCTCAACGACAACCCCAACACGAGCACCACGGATCTGATCGCCAAGGTCACCAACGCCACCAACTGGCCAACGAATAATGCTGCCTACTTCACAGGATCTGCCATCCAAGCCTACTGTCCCCAGTACGGCCACGGCGCTCCGAAAAAGCCGGGGATTCACCCGGCGTTCGAAGCGAATCCTATTGTGGTAGATGGGAAATCGGTATAGATCGCACGCGGGTCATCCTGCTCCACCCAGGCGTACGGCTCGCTTCCAATTCTGGCTACCGCCAGCCAGCGGGTAGGTCGGGTATGTGATTGGGGCAGAATTCCTGGGCCGCCAGGGACATGACATTCCTCGCGGCCTCAGCCGACATCTTGGCGCGCAACATCATGAATGCGTATTCGGCTGGCGCGTAACCCAAGTCGTGCCCCGCGGGATCGTCCATCAGCTCGCATGCCTCCTGCTCCTTGCTTGCGTCGGCGTGGGCGATGCCCGAGCCGAACAGCGTTAGGCCCGCCAGGATGCCAGCGGCGATTGTCGTGACAGTCCTCAGGGGTGTTTCCTCCTCCGTACTCGCCTCGTGCCCGCCTCAAGGGAATCACACCCGGCCCGTCCGGCAAGCGGAGACACCGCAAGGAGCTCCGAGGAACAACCTGCGCCGGCAGGCGCGACCGGATCCTTAGATGCCGTGACTTAGGTCCGGTCGCACCCGCCGGGCCGCGGGCCTACCCGTACAACTTGGCGAAGATTCCACCCGCGTCGTCGTCTTCGAGCACCGGCGTGGCTTCCATCTCCATGAACTCCTGCCACTCGGAGACGAGCTCGAAGACCGGCTTCGGGTCGGATGCCTCAAGCAGCGCACAACCCTTGCCGTTCATGCCGAACCAGCGTCCGAGGAGCGTCGCGCCGTCCGGCGTCTTTCCACCGGTCTGGAGGAAGCGCTCGGCCGCAGAGCGCAGCGTCGCGGGCTCGCTCAGGTGCCACTGGACCAGATATTTCATGGCGACTCCTTTTTTGAGGGGATGGGTTCCTGGTCGTAATGACCGGGTCTTGTTCCTCGCGGACATGCCGCAAGGGAAGTCCTGGGATAACGAGGAGCGCCCGCATCGACGTGGCTATGACGCTGCACCGCGGTGCGTGGTGGTCATCGGTGATCCCCTTTGCCGACGCGAAATCGACATCAGCAGCATCTACCGCCGCGATGAGGATCGATAGAGTAGCGACTACTCGATTTACAAGAGTTCGAGTGGTATTCGGCCGCCGGTCACGGAAGCAGGTTGGTCAGCTCGGTCGACAGGCCACTAAGGCTGGTTCCTTCCACAGCGCCGACCAAGTCCCGGGTCACCGCGAGGGGGAAGTGCACCGTCGCCGCGCCGACCTGGCCGACACCGTTCCCAATCGCGTTCACGATCGTCGTCGGATCGCCGGTGTGGAGGTACCGCCAAATGTCCCAGGCCGCAAATTGCGGCGCCATGATCAGGTTGCGCGTGTCGACGAATAGCTTGGTCGGCAGCGTCGCCGGCGGGACGGGCGTCCCGTCCCAACTGACCATCGTCCAGCCATCCTGGGGATCGCCCTGCACGACGACGATGCCTCCGTTGGGCAGTGGGTGGGTGAGCATGAGTAAAGGATCGGGGTTGTTGACGTTCATCAACGTCCCGACCTCGATCGCAAATTCGCTCGAGAATGCTACGTCGGTGATCTTGCCGTCCGAGGCCACGACCGGGTTCGCCATGGCGCCGCCGTACATCGTTTGAAGTGCGTTGGTAAAGCCCTGGTCGAACACCACCCCGTTAATGGGGGCGGCGCCCGGGGCCAGCATCGGCACGATGGGAAATCCGAGCGTCCATGCGACCGGGGCTACCAGATATAGGAGGCCCGCGGGGCTGACCTCCGGTGAGCCACTGAAAACGCCGGCATTGATCTCGTTGAGCCCGGACAACACGCCCACATTCATCCCCAGCTGGCCGGCCAGGGGCGCGGCGGTCAACTGCGTCCTGATCAACTGCGACGCGTAGATACCGGCGAAGGGGCCCTGCGGCGCAAGTACTTTGGCGATGGTGTTTGCCTGTTGCTGGCCCAGCGGAGTGAGTCCGGTCCCGGGCACGGTCGTGTCGATCAGGTTCAACGCGTTGCCTACAGACTGCCCGTGCCGCACGAAGTCGATTTCGATCGGCTTCCCCGTGCCGCCGGCGGCGCCAGCCTGACCTGCCGCTCCGGTACCGGGCGCGGTCACCGCGCCCAGCGCCCCCCGCATCGACGTGGCGATGGTCGCCTCCGCACCCGCATACGATGCCGCCGCCGCGTTCAAGGTGCTCACAAACTGCTCGTGATACGTCGCTGCCCGCGCCGCCACCGCCTGGTACTGCTGGGCATGCGCGCCAAACAGTGCGGCAATGGCAGCCGAGACCTCATCGGCGCCCGCCGCCGCCACCTCAGTCGTCGGAAGGGCCGCGGCCAGATTGCCGGCCGTGACCGCCGAACCGACCCGCGCTACGTCCGCCGCGGCTGTCTGCAGTATGTCCGGCGCGACCAGCAGAAATGACATCCACTTCCCCCGTGCTATTGGGTACTAGCCATCATGGAACCGAACGCCAGAAAAGGGTGCGTATCGGCAAAAATGAAGCAAGCGTCTAGGTTCTGAATTGGATTACCAGCCCGACTGGCGCCCGCAGAGTACCAAAACCCACTGATAGCGGTCACCGCTTTGATGTCATACGGATCGATACGAAAGACTCGCTGCGGGCCGACCAGCCGCAGCCGCAGGAATCCAGGCAGTCGACGGGAGTGAACACAGTGAGCCGTAACCGTATAGTCGCCGCCCCGCCGCTTGCCTTCGGCGCGATCATGCTCGCACTTGTCGGATGCACACAGTCGACGGCGAGTGCCACGCCGATCGCGTCGATCGAAGCGCCGGTGCCTGCCGCGCCGAGCCCGCCCCTAGGGGCGCAACCTCAGCTCGCCGCAGATCCGGCGCAACTGGCCGACGACCTCGTCGCCGACGAACGTGCGCTGCATGACCCGTCGACGCCGGAGCCGGCGCTGGTGGCGGCGGCTCACCGCGAGCAGGCCGCCTATCGCGCCATCGGGCGGCACCCCGAATGGGATTCGATCACGCGACCGCGAATCCCGCCCGAGTTGCTTGACGTCTATAACCGCAACATCGACGCCCGTCGACAGCTGCAGGCGATGGCGGAGGTGAAGAGCACGCTGCCCGCGTGGCGCATCGAGCCTCCGATTCCGGCCGGGGAGCTGCTGGGCTACTACCACGCGGCCGAGTCGGAGTCCGGCGTCGGTTGGAACTACCTGGCCGCGATCAACCTGGTCGAGACCCGCTTCGGCAGCATCAACGGCGTGAGCACCGCCGGCGCGCAGGGCCCCATGCAGTTCTTGCCGTCGACGTTCGCCGGCTACGGCCAGGGCGGCGATGTCAACTCGCCTCGCGACAGCATCATGGCGGCGGGCCGCTTCCTCGCCGCCAACGGCTTTGCCAACGACCGCGATCGCGCCATCTACGGGTACAACCACGCGCACCAATACGTGCAGGCGGTCGACCAATACGCCGCACTGATGGCCTCCGATCCCGCGGCGTTTCCCACGTACTACCGGTGGGACGTCTATTACTACACAACCGCCGGCGACGTGTTGCTACCCGTCGGATACGCGGCGACGTCACGGATCCCGGCCGAGGAGTACCTGGCGACCCACCCGCAGTAATTCCGGTTCTTAGCCGATCCCAATCTGTCAGAATGCTGTGGTGAGCGACGGGCGAGTTCACTATGCACGTAACGGGGACGTCCACATCGCCTACCGGGTGCTGGGTGACGGCGATATTTCGCTGGTGTTCGTGCCGGGATACATAAGCCACGTAGATCTTTTCGATGATCCGGCGTACCCGTACGCGCCCCTTGTGGAGCAATTGGCGAATCAGACGCGGCTCATCTTGTGGGACAAGCGCGGAATGGGTCTCTCCGACCCGGTGACGCGGGTGCCCACGTTGGATGAACGCATGGAGGACCTGCACGCCGTACTCGATGCGGTCGACGCGGACCGTCCCGCGATGCTTGGGATATCGGAGGGCGGCCCGCTCAGTATTCTCTTCGCCGCAACATATCCCGAGCGTGTGCGGTCCTTGGTGCTCTATGGGACTGCGGCGCGGTTCGTTCCCGAATTACCTGATTTCCCTTGGGGGTTTAGCCCCGAGTTCATTGAAGAGTCGCGTAACGCGCTTATCGAGCACTGGGGCGAGGGGCAGATAGCGGGCGTGCTCTATGGGGAAGGCGCTGACACACCGGCGGTTCCCATTGGCCGTCCGCGACGGCGAAGCGTTCGATGGCCAGCCGGCACGTCTCCCCCGCGGCACCGATGAAGACGACCCGCCCCGCGTTGTTGGCCATGACTTTCTCCGTTCTATTGGCCGCATAACTCGCTCTCGAATCGGGTTTGAGTTTAGGCAACCCGAGTGCCCTTGCACCTCGCTGACTGAATCAGCGCGGAACCGGCTGCTTTCAACGACATTCGGCCCGTATCAGTGAACGATTACCCCTCGAATGTTCTTGCCGTCACGCAAATCCTGGTAACCGCGGTTGACGTCCTCAAGGGGGTATTTCGCCGTCACGAGTTCGTCGAGCTTGAGCTGACCTGCGTCGTAGAGCCGCAGCAGCCGGACGATGTCGTACTGCGGATTCGCCGAGCCGAACAGAGTGCCCCGGATCGTCTTTTCGCTAAGGGTGAGCATGGTGCCGGAGACGTGGATGGTCGCCTTCGCGGGGTCAGCGAGACCCACGACGACGACCGTACCGCCCTTGCCGACGACGTCGAACGCCTCGGAAATCACAGCTTCGTCCACGGTGCCGACCGTAACGATCGCCTGGTCGGCGCCTTGGCCCCAAGACAATTCGTTGACCTTCTCGGCGGCCGCGGCCGCGCTTTCGAAAGCGTGTGTCGCGCCGAATTTCAGTGCCGCGTCACGCTTGAGCGCCACGGGGTCGACGCCGACGACGTACTTGGCGCCGGCGTGCACGGCACCCTGCACGGCATTGATGCCGATGCCGCCAATGCCGTAGATGACGGTGATGTCCCCGGGACGGACCTTTCCGGCGTAGGTGGCGCCGCCCCACCCGGTCGGCACACCACAGCCGACCAGAACCGCGGTCTCGAGCGGTAGCCAATCGTCGATCTTGACGACCGAATGTTGCGAGATGGTAGCCCTTTTGGCGAAGGTCCCGAGCATGCACATCGCGCCGAAATCTCTTCCGCCACCGTGGAACCGAAACGAGCCGTCCGGCATGCAGCCTTCGAGGATGGTCGCACCCATGTCGCACAGACTTTGCCTGCCGGTCGAGCAATAGCGGCAATGGCCGCAACTAGGGATGAAACTGCACACAACATGGTCTCCGGGCCTTACCTTCGTTACGCCGGGACCAACGTCCTCGATGATGCCGGCGCCTTCGTGCCCGCCGACTATCGGAAAGCGACATGGCAGGTCGCCGTCGGTGAGATGCAGATCGGAGTGACACAAGCCGGCCGCGGTGTAGTTGATGAGAACCTCGCCCTCGGCAGGGCCGTCGAGGTCGAGTTCGACGATCTCGAAGGGCTTGCCCAACTCGAAAAGTACCGCGGCTGTGGTTTTCACCGGGAATCTCCTGCCTGGATACCGGCGCGCAGCGCCCATGTTTACTCGATATCGAATCGGATTCGAGTTTAGATTGGCTGATGCGACCCTGTCAACGGCCCCGATCAGCCCACGTCACTTGCCTCGTTTTCGAGCCTGTGGCGCGTACGTCTGGAGGTAGGCGGTGAGGAGGCGGCGTCCTTCGTCGATCGCGGTGTCGTCGCCGGTCGAGGATCGCTGGAACGCGACATCGAAAATTCGATCGCCGACCTCGAAGGCAAGCTGTATGACGAACCGGGGCGTATTGGCACGGATCAGCTTTCGTTCGATCAGGAAGCGCCAGAGTCGCTCCGCCCATGACTCATCGAACGCGCGCGCCAGTTCGCTGAGCGTGGAGCTGCGCCCCGCGAACCACAACTGGACAAATCCGGGTTGCTCACGGAAATAGGTGAGTAGCGGGTCGATCATCGCGTCGACGCCGTCGCCCAGGGTGCGCACCCCGGGGTCGTCGAGTGAAGCGGCCAAGCGCTCGTTAAGCGCGCGCACGTGACGCCGCACCAGCTCCGCGTCGACCTGATATCGATCGGCGAAGTAGTGGTAGAGCGACGCGGTGGGGATGCTCGCTCGGTCGCCGATCGCCTTGAGGGTGGCGCCCTCGTAGCCTTGCTCGGCGAGCAGCGTTTCGGCGGCGTCGAGGATGGCCTGCACGCGCTCGACTCCGCGGCGCTGCACCACGGCGGGGCGAGCCGGCTGCTGACTGATTAATTCTTTTTCGAACACGATTCGAAATCGTATCAGGCGTTGACAGCGGGCAGCATGCGTTCTAAATTCGAACTCGATTTGCAATCGACTTCTACCGACAGAACGGGACAAGGCCCATGACCGACAGTTGTGACGTCGTGGTGATCGGCGCCGGATTCGCCGGAGCCGCCGCCGCAAGGGATCTCGGCAACGAGGGTCGCTCGGTGATCCTCCTCGAAGCGCGTGACCGAGTGGGCGGTCGGACATACACGGGCGACGCCTTCGGCCGCCAGGTGGAGTTCGGCGGTGCCTACGTGCACTGGACCCAGCCGCACGTATGGCGCGAGTTGCAGCACCACAACATCCCGCTGTCGCCGCCGCTCGGGATCGACAAGGTGTATTGGCTCGCCGACGGCGTCGTGCACTCCGGTACCGAGGACGACTACAACAGGGCCCCGAAGTAGGTCGCCACGGCGAAAAGCAACTGCGCGATGCCTTGCTCGTCATACGAGTGGACCAGCGCGGACAGGGCGCCATCGACAACGTCCCTTTCGTAGTCAGACAGGTTCAATGAGTTGAGCCGGCCGCGAGTCCGCTTTCCTTGGCGGCCTATCCCGACATCAACGCCGCCCTCGCGCACCTCCGCGAAGTGCTCGGCGAAAAGACCTACGAATCCCTCGCCCGCAAGGGCGAGGCGATGACCACTGCCGCCATCGCGACCTACGCGTACGACCAAATCGACCAGGCCCGAACACAGCTCAACGCCGCCCCGAAACAGACGCTGGGCTAGCTTTCTGCGGAAGTTGGGACCGGTAGCCAGCCTGAAGGTTCACCATCATGAACACACAGCTACTGCCTAAGTAGCCGCCATACGGTTCTCCTAGATCACCGGGGGATCGTCGGTCTAGGGAGATGGGCAATGTCCTTTGTGACGGTGGTGCCGGAGCATATTGGCCACGCGGCCGGGCAATTGGAGAACATCGGCTCGGCGTTGACTGCGGCCAATGCGGCGGCGGCGGCCCCGACCACCAACGTGGTGGCCGCTGCGGAAGATGAAGTGTCGGCGGCGGTCGCCTCGCTGTTTTCCAGCCATGCCCAGGAATTCCAGGCGCTCAATGCGCGGGCGGCAGCCTTTCACACCCATTTCACGAACCTGCTGAACGCCGGCGCGGGTTCGTACATCAGCACCGAGATCACCAACGCGCAGGCTGCCGCTGGGTCCGGCGGCATCGCCCAGTCCCTCTTCGGCGGCGGCATCCTGGGCGCGCTGACCGGCGCCAGTGCGCAGCAACTTGAACTCCCCCTTGATGCGGCAGGCGCGGTGATCGTCACAACGGGCTCGCTAGGGCAGAGCGGGACGGCGTATGTCAATGCTCTGCAGGCTGGGAACTCGGCGGCGGCCACGGCGGCACTCGTCAATGCTGTCCCCCGCGCCGGCAACGCGTTCCTCTTTGGCCAACAGACGGTATCCATACCGCTGCCGGGGTCGGTGGCGGGCGTGCAATCGACGACGCTCAACATTCCCTTTGGCGGTCTTCTGGCTCCTGTCGAGCCCGTCACGGTGTCCGTGACGACTGATTTGATCCCGCCAATTACCGTCCCGACGGGGCTGGAGGTCGGCGGCCTCATCACCAACGCGCAGGCCAATGGGCCCGAAGTCGCCCTCGCACTGCTCCTTTTAGGTCTCTCGTTCGCGTAGCTGACTCTCGAGCAAGATCGCACGGCGATATGACGGACATTTGCTGGCCTGCGGTGACACGATACTGACGTGGACCCGAGCGCGGACAGTCGCGGTGCGCTGACAGCGGCGGGCCTCTCGTGTGGGTCGTGCGGCACCGAGCTGCCACCGAACTCCAAGTTCTGTAACGAGTGCGGTGCACCGGTAACAAGGGTCAGTCGATCGGCGGAGTACAAGCAGGTGACGGTGCTTTTCGCCGACGTTGTGCATTCGATGGACATCGCGGCAGCCGTGGGACCGGAGCGGCTGCGCGAGATCATGGCCGACCTCGCCGTCCGCTGCGCCGCGGTGGTCCAGCGCTACGGCGGCACGGTCGACAAGTTCACCGGTGACGGGATCATGGCGGTGTTCGGCGCACCGGTGGCGTTGGAGGACCACGCCGTTCGAGCGTGTCTGGCGGCCCTGGCCATTCAGCGAGAAGTGCAAGTCGTGGCCGAAGGGGTCAAGCGTGGCGATGACGTCGATCTGCGGTTGCGGGTGGGCCTTAATTCTGGGCAGGTGATCGCCGGTGAAATCGGCTCTGGCGCTTTGGGTTACACCAGTGTCGGCGAGCAGGTCGGGATGGCTCAACGGATGGAGTCGGTCGCTCCGCCGGATGGGGTGATGCTCAGCGAATCCACCGCGCGGCTTGTGCAGGCTGCCGCAAGCCTGGCTGAACCGGAGATGGTCCACATCAAAGGCGCCGACGAGCCGGTGGTGGCAAAGCGGCTACTGGCCGTCGGCCCCCAGCGAGAGCGCCTCGGGTCCGCGCAGACGGCGTTGGTGGGACGTGACCTGGAGGTGGCCACCATCGCGGGCCTCTTGGACCGGTCAGCGAGCGGTCGCGGATGCGTGGTGTGTGTCGCGGGGCCCGCGGGGATCGGTAAGACCCGCCTGGTCGGTGAGGCGGAACGGCTCGCGAACGGCCGTGACATCGCGGTGTTTTCCATGTTCTGCGAATCCCACGCCAGTGACATCGCGTTCCATGCAATTGCCCGTTTGTTGCGAGTGGCCGTGGGGGTGAGCGGTCTGGACGACGACGAGGCAGCGCGCGAACAAGTGCGTTCCACGTTCTCGGATGCCGGTGCCGAAGATCTGATGCTGTTGTATGACCTGCTCGGCATCCAAGACGCGGGGGTGGCGATGCCGAACATCGAGCCCGATGCGCGTCGGCGGAGGTTGACGGCGCTGATCAATTCGATGTCCCTGGCAAGCACGACGCCGGCGCTGTACGTCATCGAAGACGCGCACTGGATCGACGAGGCCAGTGAGTCGATGTTGGCCGACTTTCTTGCCGTGATACCGCAGACACACTTCACGACGCTGATCACCTATCGCCCCGAGTACCGGGGTGCGCTGGCCCAGGTCTCCGGTGCGCAGACGATTTCACTTGCACCCCTTGCTGATTCAGAAACCATCGCATTGCTCGATGAGCTGTTGGGCTCGGACCCATCGGTTGCGGCGATCAAGTCCGTCATCGCAGGACGGGTGGCCGGCAATCCGTTTTTCGCACAAGAGATCGTGCGCGAGCTTGCCGAGCGCCGCGTTCTCGAGGGTGCACGCGGCGAATATACCTGCCGCACTGACATTTCCGATGTCAGCGTGCCCGGCACGCTGCACGCGACAATCGCAGCACGCATCGATCGGCTTGGCGCTGATGCCAAGGAAACTCTCAACGCTGCAGCCGTGGTCGGCTCGCGATTCATCGCGGACACGCTGAAGTCATTGGGGATCGCGCCAGTCGTCGAGGATCTGGTCCGCGCCGAGTTGATCGATCAGGTCCGCTTTACGCCCTATGCCGAGTACGCCTTCCACCACCCGCTGGTGCGCACGGTGGCTTACGAATCACAACTCAAGTCCGATCGCGCCCGATTGCACCGACGGGTGGCAGACACGATCGCCCAGGAAGATCAGAACGCGGCACTGCTCGCGGAGCATCTGGAGGCCGCGGGCGACCTGCGCAACGCCTTCGACTGGCACATGCGGGCGGGAGCCTGGTTCCATTTCCGTGACATCGCCGCCGCGCATACCAGCTGGCGACGGGCGCGCCAGGTCGCCGATCGGCTGCCAGAGGATCATCCGCAGCGGTCGTCGATGCGCATCGCGCCCCGGACCTTGCTCGTCGGAACCGCATGGCGAGTCGCCGGTACTCGGCTCGACACCAGCTTCGAAGAACTGCGCGACTTATGCACCGACGCGGGCGATCAGCAGTCGCTCGCGATCGGCCTGGCGGGATTCGTGACAACGATAACCGTCAATGGTGATGACTCGCGCGAAGCGTCGCGTCGTGCCACCGAACTCATGGAACTGCTGGACTCCGTCGGCGACTCGACGCTGACGCTCGCGATGTGCTTCGCGCCCTTGATCGCCAAGCATTGGACGGGCGAATCGGTCGAAGGCTTGCGGTTTGCGCAACGGAGCATCGATGCCGCCGAGGGCGACGCCACCAGAGGCGCGCTTGTCGGCGGTACACCGTTGGCAATGGCGATCGTGATGCGCGGAGTGGCCCGCTATTGCCTCGGTCATGCGGGTTGGAAAGACGACATCCACGACGCCCTCGCGATGGCCGATCGTGTCGGCGAGCTGATGGCACGCGTCGGCATCAGGAACTACGCCCACGTTGAGGCGATCGTGAACGGTGTGCTCGCGTCCGATGCGTCCGTGCTGCAGGATGCGGCCGAAACGTTGGCGACGACAGAGAAGGTGGGTGACGATTTCCAGCTGCTTGTCGCCCGGCTAACGCGAGGCGTCAACTTGATCCACCAACACGGCGGCCCCGAGCGTGCGGCCGGTCTGGAACTGCTCACCGGTCTCCGCGAGGCCGCCGAGGGCGAGCAGTTTCCAAACCCCGGTCTGGTCCCGCTGATCGACATCTACATCGCGAAGGAGCACTCCCAACTCGGCGACATCGACGGTGCCGTTGAACGGTGTCGAACCGTCATCGACGGGTTGTTCGCGAAGCGCGCGATCGTCTGGACCGCTTCGGCAACCGCGGTCCTCGTGGAGGCCCTCCTGTGCCGTGGTAGCGACTCAGACCTGCGGGAGGCGCGCGCCGCCATCGACAGACTGGCCGCCGTGCCGACCGATCCGGGATTTGTGGTCCACGAAATCTGGCTGCTGCGGCTGCGCGCGCTGCTGGCTCGGGCTCACGGCGATGACTGCGCCTATCGCGGCTATCGGGATCGCTACCGCGCGATGGCCACGGAACTCGGCTTCGAGGGGCACATGCAGTGGGCCGAGGCGATGCCATGAAGGCGAGCAGACATACGAATCGCTTACCCGCAAGGGTAAAACGATGACGACCGCCGAAATGGCGATCTACGCATACGACCAACCGAACGCCGTCTCGAAATGGGTAGAGCCGCAGCCGGACCGGAGAGAGCCGCCCGGCGATTGCCGGGGCGGCGCTCACCAAAGGTCAATCAGTAGAGCGGAACCCAGACACCGAAGAACCAGTAGCCCCAGCCGCCGTACATCCAGTTGAAGACCGGGAAGACGGTGAAGGTGTCGTAGTTGAAGGGGCCGTAGTCATACCGGGCGCGATCCCAGTCGCGGTCCCGCGGCCCGTCCCACGGACGGTTCCAGCCACCGGGAGGCGGCGGACCGTCCCACCCACCCCGAGGCGGCGGGCCATACCAGCCGGGCGGCGCGTGGTGCGGCGCCGGACCGTCGTTCCAGCCGTATCCACGCTCCCGCGGCGGAGGTGGCGCACCGCGGTCGACGATGACGAATTCGACCTTCGCACCCCCGGGGCCCGCCAGCGTGGGCCCGCCTATTTGCGCGCTAGCAGTGACCACGTCCCGGCGCGGAACGTAGGCCGGGTGCGGGGGCTGGGTGCTCGGCGGATTGAGGACCGGGCGCGCGCCCCGGCTGGACGGCGCGGTGGTTTGCCCGCTCGCCGGCGCGGTGGTTTGCGCGCTCGGCGCCGTGGTCTGTCCGCCCTGCTGCGTGGTTTCCGTCCTCGACGGCTCGCTGCTCCGGGTCCACGACGGATGGGTGCTTTGGGTGGCCGACGGCTGGGTGCTTTGGGTGGCCGGCGCCTGGGTACTTTGCGTGGCCGACGGGGCAGTGCTTTGGGTGGCCGGTGGCGCGGTGCTGTGGGTGGCCGGCGGCTGGGTGCTCGGCGTGGCCGGCGGCGCGGTGCTGTGTGTCGCCGGCGGCGCAGTACTTTGCGGAGTCTCGGGCGCCTGCGGCGCCTGCGTGCCACCACCGCCACCGCCGCCACCGCCGCCACCGCCACCGTGGCAGTTCGGACACGGCGGCGGGTCCAGCGGAGCGGAGCTGGCGAACCCCGGATTCAGCGTCACGGCGGAGATGCCGACGCCCGCCGCGACCGCGGCCGCGCTGACGATACGTTTCATAGACATTGCTGGGTTACCTCTCGGGTATCGATCGCCTGCGCTACGGGCAGGTCACTGCCATCTCGAATGACTTGGTCACCGTCTTCGGCTGCTGGGGGTTGCTCATGTCGACACCCGTCGCTGTGCCCTTGATCGCGTAGTCCTTGCCGTTGACGGCGACGCCCGCGTTGCTGCCTTGATTCGGAGCGGCATCGGAGAAACCGAGCGTGACGCCGTTGACGCTGCCCAGTCCGACCGAGTGGACAATGGGCGGATTGTCGTTGCTGACCACCGCACCGAGTCCGGCCGTCGCGTCACCGATTCCGATGGTGGTGTTGCCGTTGGCCGAGTTGCAGGTCACTTGGCCGGTGACGTTCTGTTTCTGACCGTCGACGGTGACCTGCGGGCCGGCCGGCGCACCCGCCGACGGGGCCGAGCTCGAGGCGCCCGTGTTTGACTTGCTCGAACAGCCGGCGCAAGCCGCGACCACTATGGCCACGCCCGCTATGCCGACTTGGATCCCACGCTTCACTACTGCTCCCCTTCGTGTCGCTGGTGTCGTTGCCCATATCTTGGCCTCGCCACGCAGGCGGACCCTACCGGCTTTCACGGACGAACGCTCACAATGCCGCCTCGCCGAAATACCCCTTTCCACGATTCCCAACCTCCATTTCCGAGCGGATGCCGGGTCACGCAGTTTGCTGACGGGTGGTCAGCCTCAGGGAAGAATGCGCAGGCCCCACCTACCCAGTAATGGATTCACGAGCGCGAAGTAAGTCGTGTTATCGTCCCCTTCCGGCGAGGACATCAAGAGGCCGACCGCGCTCACGGTACCGTCCGGGTTTTTCACGAAACCGGGACTGCCGCTGTCACCGTCGAGGCTGAAAACGCTGGCTTCGACGACGTCGTCCGCGACGTCTTTGACAACACCACAGGTCTCACCGGTGACCGCACCGACCTTGCAGAACGGCATGCCCACCCGAATCTGCGTGGCGCTCAACACATCCCGAACGAAATATCTGCCGCCGACGTCACCTCGGGGGGCACCGACGCGCGGCTCAAGGCGAATTATCGCGGCGTCCCTTGTGTCGCCCTTATGCTCGCTGGCGGTGATCCTCCCGAGCTCGACGTTGTCGCCGTACGTCCACACCGAACCGTCGTGCGCGTCGCAGTGTCCGCTGGTCATGAGGTAATAACTGCCGTCGTTGCCCTGGGCCGCGAAACCCGCTGTGCACGCGCTGTTTTCATCCTCGACCTTGACGCCCGGCGTCAAGCCCGGGTCTGCCAGCACCGGGTTCGCCAACGCCGTCGCTGCCACGACCACGGCACTGACCACCCCCAACCCTCGCAACCAAGGCATGGTCACGTCGCCTCTCTTCTTGTGTCGGGCAGCATGGTAGCAGCGCGACACCGCCGCCGAATCTCGTTCGCCGCCGGTCCGTGCTCAGTCTCCGGTGCGGTTTAGAACCTGCTGGTAATCAGTGCTTGTGCACCCACTACCCGATTCCTCTTTGTGACCGTGCCCGGTGAGCTGCGTTATGGGGTCCTGCGGCGGGTTCGGGGCGGGGAATACACCGGTGATTTTCATATGGCTCGTGCGCCCATCCGAACAAGGAGCGTCGTGCTCGTCGTTTCGTGTCCAGCTTCCGTTTGCGAAGGTCAATAGCAGACCACCACTGGAATCAGTGGCCACAAAACGGCTGATGCACCGCTCGCCGGTTCGTAAGCAGACCGTCTGCACGCGGTAGTCGAGCTCCTGCGGCTTACCGCCATTCGAGAATGTGACCTTCGAGTGGTAAACGCCGTGCAGCCCCTGTGCCGGGGACACCACCCGAGCGGGCTCTCTGGCCGGGTCGGGCAGGCGAGCGACGTCGGTGTCGCCGGTTCGGGTGAAGGTCACGCTTCGCTTGCTGTAGCAATCGAGGGAATCCGATACCCATTCTCCGGACATCGAGCCGTCCGGACCTGGTTGTAACGAGACGAATTCCCAGTCTTCGGTGTCGCGGTCATTGCACTTCTGCGTTGTCAGGGCTACCGCCATCCAGCTTCCCGCCACCTCATCGAATGTCATCTTCGGCGGGTGGCTAAAGGCCCCAACGGTTCTCATTGCGGTCGCCACGCACCCGTTCGCGCCGCACTCTGACCGCAAATTCCAAGTCTCTTTGCCCGACGGCGCCGAACCCGGCACCTCCTTGCCCAGTATGTCGACCCTTGGGCCGAAGTCGGCGGTGAAACTGCCGGTGAAGGGTCCGGTATTGGACGGTGCCGTGTCGGTCTGGCCGGCAGGCGGGTGGCTGGAGTTGCCCGTGCTGGTCATGGCAAAAGCGAAGACGAGGCCAATTACCGCGCCCACGGCGACAACGCCCCCGGCGATGAGGCGCCGTCGTTTCCGGTTCGGTTGGGTTCGGGCGAGACTTCCCGCGTCGGCGGCGTCGTCCTCCTGTGAACTCCAAGCCAACGCGGGCGCCGGCGGCGGTGTCGGCGCGGCTTGTGTCGAGGGGTACTGGGAGTGCGCCCCATAGACGGGGTCGGGTGCCAGCATGGTGTCGTCGACGCGCACGGGCTCGGGTGCGAGTCGGGTGGCGCTGACGCCCGCATCGAGCGCGCGTTCCAGCGCGCGCGTGAAGTCCTGGCAGCGGGCGAACCGCTCGGCCGGCTTTTTGGCCATCGCCTTGGCGAACACCGGCTGAAGCGATGAGAGCTCGCGGCGGCGCTCACCGATCACCGGCGGGGGGGCCATCACATGTTGGCTGGCGACCGCCACGGCGGTGGACGACGCATAGGGTTGGGCGCCGGTGAGCAGATGAAAGGCCGTGCAGGCCAAGGCATACTGATCCGCTCGCCCGTCGATCAATTCACCCATCAACTGCTCGGGCGCAGAATAGGCGACCGTACCGACGGCGATGTTCGTCGCGGTCAAACTTGTGTCGTCGATCCGGCGCGCGATGCCGAAGTCGGCCAAAAACACCCGCTGCGACTCCGACCCGGGATCAGCGATCAAGATGTTGGCCGGTTTGACGTCACGATGCAGCAGGCCGCGCTGATGTGCATAGTCCAAGGCCGACGCCACCGGGGTGATGATCTGCATCGCCAGGCCTACCGGCATCCCCCGCGGATAGCGCTCGTTCAACAACTTCGCCGCATCGGTGCCCCGGACGTAGTCAATGGAAATCCAGAACTGATCCCCGCACTCGCCCCGGTCGTGAACGCCGAGAATATTCGGATGGGACAGGCTGGAGGCCACGTCGGCTTCGCGCAAGAACCTGGCCCGATACTGCGGATCGGCGGTCAGGTCAGCCGAGAGCACCTTCAACGCGTCCTGGCGCGGCAGCCGCGGATGCTGAACCAGATACACCGTGCCCATCCCGCCGACACCGAGCACCCGCAGGATGGTGTATCCCGCAAACTTCTCGCCAGTCGCCAGCGGCATGAGCAAATCCTAAGCGCGTCGTTCAGCAAAATCGCCACTTCGCGGCAATCGTCCGGACGCCGAAGCAGCACCGGGGTTTCCGTCGGCAAACATTGTCGAAGCGAGCTTGCGCCGAGCTGTGCCGAACTTGGTGCGGCAGAACACGAGCCGACAAGCGCGAACGGTCGGGCTGATTGGTCGAAAGCGGCCCGCCGCGGGGCGCTGTGGGCTTACCGTTAGCAACCATCGGGCGTGGTGCGACCCTGGCGATGTCCACCTTCGCGGCGGCAATCGTTGCGGCGGTGGTCGCGGCGCCGGTGGTCTCCGCCGACCCGCCCGCCCAGCCACAAGCCGGCGCGCCGTGCGACGCGGCCGACCCGGATTCGCAGACCATCGCGAACGCCACAGCAGCCATGTCGGAGCTCGTGGTCCTGAAGTGTGTGGGCAACCAAGGTCGGCGGTGGCAGCCGATCGGCGGGCTGGAGCGCCCCGTGAACCGCTTCTACACGTTTGGGCCAACGGAAACGTTGTACCCCGGGGACGTGAACCTCGGGGACTTCTGGGATGGCGTCGGGGCGACGACGAACGACATATGCGTCGAGGAACAGACATTCAACGACGGACGGCCGCCCGAGACCAACACCAACAACGCCGGGCAATACTTCGGCTTCACGGTGTCTCGCCAGATGGCCAGCCTGAAACTGAAAGGCAACTGCCGCTGGTTGATATCGCCGTGCAACGGCAATAGGGGACCATGCACGGCGAGTTATGAGTCGCCGGTCGTTGGTAACCGAGCGCGTTACCACGCTTAATCGATGATGTTGGGGCACAAGATCTTCGGGGGCATCATGCGCCGCCGACATGGCGGGCCAGGAAATCCAAGACGGCCTCCGCGAAGATGTCGTTGCGATCGCCGGCGACCATGTGCCCCGCGTCGCGCACATCGGCGAACTCGACCTGCGGGAAGCGCGCGAGGAATTCGTCGGCGCGCTCCTGGCTGACCAGGTCACTCATGCGGCCGCGAATCAGAAGCATGGGCACGCCGTTACGCAGGATCGCGTCGACGGCCGCGTGCATGCGATCCGCGTCGGTGACCTCGAACGGGGGAAACGGCGCGGTGCCGCTGATGAACTGCGGATCCCAATGCCAGTACCAACGATCGCCGCGGCGGCGCAGGTTGGTGGTCAGGCCATCCAGATCGGTCGGGCGGGGCCGATGCGGGTTGTACTCGGCGATCGCGTCGGCGACCTCTTCAAGTGAGCCGAACCCCGCTTCCACCCGGTCGGCCATGAAGGCGTGTATCCGATTCGCCCCGGATTGCTCCATATTCGGCACGATGTCGACGAGTACCACCGCGCTGGCGATGCCCGGGGAGAGTTCCCCGGCCAGCAGCATCGAAGTAAACCCTCCCAGGGAGGCGCCCACCAGCACCGGATTTTCCGGCAGGGTGCGCAGCACTTCCTGGACATCGCGGGCGAAGCTGACGACGCGATAATCGCCTTCGCTAGACCAGTCGGATTCTCCATGGCCGCGTAAGTCGATGGTGACGGCCTGCCACCCGCGTTCGGCGACGGCTGCGGCCGCTCGGCCCCATGAGCGGCGGGTCTGCCCGCCGCCGTGCAAAAACACCACGGCGCGCGCTTGCGGGTCGCCCAGCCGGTCAGCGACGATGCGGACACCCCCGGGCCCCGACGAGACGAACGTTTCGGACGCTTCGGGCTCGGGGGTCATCAGCCGATCGTAATTCTCTGGCGCCAACGTCGACTTGTTGGGCGATTCCGCCGGATTCCAGCCCGACAACTCGACGTTCGGCGCCGACCGGCGCTAAGCGCGGCGCTTACACTCCTGTGATGCATCCCGTGCAGACGAGGCGCGCACTGAACAGAGTCCCGGTTGTGGTTGGGCTCGTCGTCGTGCTGATGCTGGCCGTCCTCGCGACACCGACCAAGCAACGGTGCGGGGCGCCCGGCTACTCGTGCGCCAGTGCGGTGGACGACCAGGGCAATGTGCACTACTACTACGAGGTCGAACCGGTCGGCGTATACCTCGCCGAAATCCTCGTGGGCACGAACATTCGTCTCTATTACACGTCGGGCGACGACGTCGAGAAGGCCAGGTAGCCATGTCCAAACACGCCGGCGGCGCCGCAGCGGCAGGACTGGTCGTGGTGGCCCTGCTGACGTCGGGCGCCCCCGCCAACGAGGTGGCGCTCGCCGATGCGCGCCAAACCGTCTGCGGCACAACCGCCCTCTGCCCGGCCGATCCGGCGCCCGATGCTGGCGATCAAGCCACCGCCGAGCAGAGGGTCATCGACGGCTACCTCAAGAAGCAGGTCAATTGCACGCCGGACCTGCCACCCAATCCCCAGTCCGTCACCTGGGATCCCCCCGGCTTCGCGCCATATGTCGGGGGCACCGGTGTCATCCGCGATGCCAATCCCCAACTGGGCGGCCAGTATCGCGCCGACTATGTGAACGGCCGATGGCACATTGAATACCCGTATTGCTGAATAGTGCTCGGCCGGAATCGGTTTCGCTAGCCGTGCGCCCGTTGCGCTGAGACGAAATGGTGAGCGCCGGGATCACCAACGCTTTGGTGAGTCCGAATCGTGTCAGGTCGAGGCTGATCTCGACGGTGTCGGCCGCGGTCCTGGCGGCCCGGCGCGAGCCTTGTCCAGGCCTGATGTACGCCCGATGACAATTTGGATGCGATCTCATCGGGCAGGTGCTCTCGTAAGACCTTCCCGATATGCTCGCGAAGGAAAAGTTCGGCGATTTTGGCGAAAACATGCTGGTAGCGGGCAAATCGAGGCCGTCAGGCGCGCCCGTTCACGCGGGTGAGCCTGGTTACATCCACGTGCATAATTGGGGGCTTCACAGCAAGCTACCGCATACTTGACGGCATGCTACAAGCGACATCACCGCAAACCGCTATTGCGGTTCTGGGTGGTGTGCTGGTTAAAGGACGAGGTTTTTGATGGCACGCTCTGGCGGTGGACATCATCGCCATCGCGCCGCTCGGCAACCGTCGCGTCTCGGCAAGGGGCTGACGCGCGGCTTGATGACGCTGGTGTCGGTGGCGGCGGTGCTGCTGACCGGAGCCGGCTACTGGGTCGCCCACGGCGCGCTGGGCGGCATCACCGTCTCGGATGCGCTGTCTCCAGAGGACCCGCGCTCCAGCGGCGACAACATGAACATCTTGCTCATCGGGCTGGACTCGCGCAAAGACCAGGACGGCAACGACCTGCCGTGGTCGATCCTGAAGCATTTGCACGCCGGCGATTCCGACGACGGCGGCTACAACACCAACACCCTGATACTCGTGCACGTCGGGGCCGACCAGAAGGTCGTCGCCTTTTCGATCCCCCGCGACGACTGGGTGTCCTTCAACGGCGTTCCCGGATACAACCACATCAAGATCAAAGAGGCATACGGGCTTACCAAGCAGTACGTCGCCCAGAAGCTCGCCAACCAGGGGGCCAGCAGCCAGAAAGAACTCGAAACGAAGGGCCGGGAGGCGGGCCGGGCGGCAACCCTGCGCGCGGTGCGCAGCCTGACCGGCGTTCCGATCGACTACTTCGCCGAGGTCAACCTGGCCGGTTTCTACGACTTGGCCCAAACCCTGGGCGGCGTGGAGGTGTGCCTGAACCACCCCGTCTACGACTCCTATTCCGGTGCCGACTTCCCGGCCGGACGACAGCGACTGGACGCCTCCCAGGCGCTGGCGTTCGTCCGGCAGCGTCACGAACTGGACAACGGGGACCTGGACCGCACCCACCGGCAGCAGGCGTTCATTTCGTCGGTCATGCAGGAACTGCAGGCTTCGGGCACCTTCACCAACATTGACAAGCTCAAGGGCCTGATGGCGGTGGCGCGCAAGGATGTGGTGCTGTCGGCCGGCTGGGACGAGGACCTGATCCAGCGGCTGGGCGCGCTGGCAGGCGGAGGCAATGGAGGCCAGGTCGAATTCCGAACGCTGCCCGTGGTGCGCTACGACAACATCGACGGGCAGGACGTCAACATCATCGACCCGGCCTCCATCAAGGCCGAGGTGGCCGCGGCGATCGGCGCACCGCCGCCGACGACCACGCCGGCCACCACCGCCGCCAAACCCAGTCCGTCCACCGTCGTCGACGTGATCAATTCCGGCAGCATGAGCGGACTAGCCAACGACGTTTCCCGCGCGCTGAAAAAGCACGGCTACACCGCGGGTCAAGTGCGCGACCGTAATTCGGGTGAGCCGAGCTCCACCACGATCGAGTACGTGACCGGCGCGGAAACCGATGCGCGCAATGTGGCCACTCTGCTCGGCCTTGATGCCCCCAAACTACCCACTCCGGTCGTCCAAGCCGGACACGTACGAGTGACCCTGGATACCAGCTTCTCGATGCCGGCCCCCGACGAGAACACGACGGACGGTTCGACCACCACCACGACGTCCAGCAAGGCCAGCACGTATTACTACAACGGCACCACCACGACCTACCCGACGCCCGATCAGGGGAAACCGATCGACGGCGGCGGGGTGCCCTGCGTCAACTAGCGGCGATCGCAAGCGCGGCGAGGCCTGGCGATGGGGGTCG
>Ga0182035_10000256_pt1 | contig 23667 bp, 18 predicted proteins | sample flu12Cox44000170_FD_125969 | JGI IMG/M metagenome (GOLD analysis project Ga0182035, IMG submission 125969) | Lab enrichment of tropical soil microbial communities from Luquillo Experimental Forest, Puerto Rico - flux4day.12C.oxic.44.000.170 | ecosystem: Environmental > Terrestrial > Soil >...
GGTTGACGGTCTGACGACCGAGCGGCGTCTGCGGACGGCGCTGTCGCTTTCAGTCGCTTCAGGCGTGCTGGTCGCCGCCCTCGCGATGTTGGAATCGGCTCAGGTTGATGTCGTGCTGAGGTGGCTGCAAGCGTTTCGGCCGTCGGTCAGCGTCGTCGGCGCCCAGGTCCGTGCGGGGGGGCCCCTTCAATATCCGACGATTGCCTCGATGTATCTGGAAGTCGTCTTTGCCTTCGGTCTCGGGCTCCTCCTTGCGGCAAGCGACGCTTCGTCCCGTCTCCGGACCGCTTTGTGGTTTCTCGCGCTTGCCGCAATTGGCGGTGCAATCACTTTGACGTTTACTCGCGCGGGGTTGATCACGATGGCCGCCAGCGTGCTGCTCGTGGGTGCGGCGCGGGGCACTCGGCGCGGGCTGGACACGGGCACCGTGCTGCTGGCCGCGCTGTCGGTCGTCGTGGTCGGGTTCTTCGTCTCGTCGCGATCCGCGCAGTCCTTGTGGCTCCGATTCACGACAGAGGGTCAAGACACTTGGTATCGCGCGCGTATCGACGCCCCCAAGAGTCTCTCGATGGCGACAGGCGACGAGCGGCGCATTCCCATCGCGGTCAGCAACACCGGCCGCCTGGTGTGGGATTCAGCCGAAGATCCGCCGATTCTCGTGTCGTATCACTGGCTCGCGGAGAACGGCGAGCGCGTCGTGGCCTTCAACGGCGCGCGAACCGCCTTCGATCGTCCTGTCGAGCCGGGCGAGACCGCGACGGTGCATGCGCTCGTCCGCGCGCCGCATCGCCCGGGCGCCTACCAGCTCGAATGGGATGTGCTGCAAGAGGGGTTGCTCTGGTTCAGCACCGAGCAAGGGGCGCTGCCATCAACTGTTTCGCTGGCCACGGTGACCGGCGAATCGACGGGGGAATCGTTCATCACGACGGATCGACCTCGACCCGCGGTCCGCCCGGGCCGGCTCGTCCTGTGGCGTGCCGCCGCGCGGATGATTGCAGCTCATCCGTTTCTGGGCGTTGGCCCGGACAACTTTCGATTGCTTTACGGGCCCTACGCCGGCCTGCAGAACGCCGACGCTCGGACCCACAGCAACAATATGTATCTCGAAGTGCTCGTGAGTGGTGGTCTGGTCGCCGCCATCGCATTTGTATGGTTTCTGCGTGAAGCGGTCACGGTGTTTGTCTCGTGTTGCAAGAGCATCGACCCGAGGCGAGTGGCCGTGGCAGCCGCGGGCGTGGCCATCGTTCTGCACGCCCTGTTCGATTCTTTCATCAGCTTCGCCCCCACCTACATCCTCTTTTCGTTGACCCTTGGATTTGCCGCGGCCGTGCCGCGGGGAGCCGTGGAGCCTGCTGCCGATGCGCATCGCCTTTGATGGCTCGGCCCTTCGGCCGAATCGGACGGGTGTCGGCTACTACGCCGAACATTTGCTCCATCATCTCGCTGACGCCGCGGCGCCGGACGACGAGATCGTCGTCATCTCGAACTGCGCGGTAGAGACCGCGACACCGCTTTCCCGGCACGTGCAGGTGTTCCAGGACACGCGCCGCCTTCCGCGCTTCGTGTGGATGCAGACGCGCGTGCCCGCGATGCTCAGAGAGATGCGCGCCGACGTCGCCCATTTCACGAACGGCATGATGCCAATCGTCACCAGCGCGCCGACCGTCGTGACGATTCACGACATGAGCTTGCGGCTCCTCCCCAGCTATCACCCTGTACGCCGCGTGCTCTTGAACCGGCCGCTCATGGATCTCGCCGCCCGCAAAGCAGATGCGTTAATCACGGTCTCGGAAAGCGCGAAACGCGACATCGTCCGCCACTATCGGCTGGACGATCGGCGTGTGCACGTCGTCTATGAAGCCGCGGCGTCCCAATTCCGCCGGGTCACCGACGAGGCGGCGATCGATCGTGTGAGGCGCAAGTACGGCTTGGTAGACGGCAACGGGCCTGGAGATCGCCGGATCATTCTGTACGTCGGCACCATTGAGCCGCGGAAGAACCTTCCCGTCCTGATCGAAGCGTTCGCGGAGCGCCACCGCCGCGGCGAACTGAATCACCGACTGGTCTGTGTGGGTCCGTACGGGTGGCTGTCGCGGGGCGTTGAAGATGTGATCGCCCGATCACGAGTCGGCGACGCGATCACGTTCACGGGGTATGTGCCGTTCGAGGACCTGCCGGCACTCTACAGCGCCGCGGAGATGTTCGTCTATCCCTCGATGTACGAGGGCTTCGGCCTGCCGGTCATCGAAGCCATGGCGTGCGGCACGCCGGTGGTGACTGGCCGCGCCGCGGCAGTCGCGGAAGTCGGCGGCCTCGCGGTCGAGCAGGTCGATCGGATCGATACCGACGCTCTGGGCGCCGCGCTTGTTCGGCTCGCGCGCGATCCTGGTCGCCGCCACGCGCTCGCGGTGGCGGGTCGCGCGCGCTCCGACGAGTTTTCGTGGGCGCGTGCGGCCCGACAGAGCCTGGACGTCTACCAGCGCGTCGTGACTGGGAGAGTGAAGCCAGCGCTCGTGCCCGCGGCTGCGCAGGTCGATCCTCGGAAAGAAGTCAGGTCGGCGAGAGTCGCGAGCCCGGGCGCCGATCGCGCGGCCAACGCACCCTCACGGCCGATTCCGGCGACGCCCGGAGTCGACGTCCTGTTCGGCCAAGCCTACTATCTGCGCTTCGATCCGAAGCTTTGGGAAGCGCAGCAGCCTTACGCGCCGCTCGGCGCGCTCTACGCGGCGGCCTGTGCTCGTGAGCGCGGCTACGGGGTCGCGTTGTTCGACGCAATGCTCGCCGAATCAGAGCAGGAGTGGACTGCCGCTCTTGATCGCCACCAGCCACGCTTCGCGGTGATCTACGAGGACAACTTTAACTACCTCACTAAGATGTGCCTGCTGCGCATGCGGCAGGCGGCGCTTGCGATGATTGCCAGCGCGAAAGCGCGCCGCATCCCGACCATCGTGTCGGGGTCGGATGCGACCGACCACGCGGCGATCTACCTCGAGGGCGGAGCCGACGTGGTCGTAACGGGCGAGGGGGAAACCACGCTGGTCGAGCTGCTCGATGTGCTTACCGGGCGCAGATCCGGCGGGCTCGAGACGATCGACGGGCTGTCCTATCTCGAAGGCCCGGCGGGTGTCGTGCGCACCAGGGCCAGGGACATCCTTCGCGACCTGGGCTCCTTGCCGCTCCCGGCCTGGGACCTCGTCGAAGTTGCGCGCTATCGAGCCATCTGGCGCTCGCATCACGGCTACTTCTCGATGAACATCGCGACGACCCGAGGGTGTCCGTACCACTGCAACTGGTGCGCAAAACCGATTTACGGCCAGCGCTACACCGCACGGACCCCGGAGCACGTCGTCGAGGAGATGGTCTGGCTGAAGCAGCTTTATGCGCCGGACCATCTCTGGATCGCCGACGACATCTTTGGGTTGAAGCCCGGATGGATCGAGCGCTTTGCGGAGTTCGTCGACCATCGCGAGGCCGCCATTCCTTTCAAGTGCCTGCTGCGCGCCGATCAGGTGACGGCGGACTTCGCGGCCGCGCTCGGACACGCGGCGTGCCAGACGGCCTGGATTGGGGCAGAGTCCGGGTCGCAGCGGGTGCTCGACGCGATGGAAAAGGGGACGCGTGTCGAACAAATCGAGCGCGCAACCCGGCTGCTCCACGAGGCCGGGATCCACGTGGGCTTCTTCCTCCAGTTCGGCTACCCGGGCGAAACGCGCGAAGACATCGACAAGACGCTCGAGATGGTTCGCGTCTGCCGCCCGGATGACATCGGCGTGTCGGTGTCTTACCCGCTTCCCGGCACGCCCTTCTACCAGCGCGTGCAGTCGCAGCTCGGGCAGAAACAGAACTGGGTCGATTCAAACGACCTGGCCATGATGTACCACGCGACCTATGTGCCCGACTTCTACCGCGCCCTGCACGCGCTCGTGCACGCGGAGTTCCGCGCGCGCCGGTCGGCAGACGAGGTGAAGCGGGCGCTCGCGCAGCCGTTGAGGGCGAGGCCGCGTCACGCGCGGGCGGCGATGCAACTGGTCAGTCGAGCGGTGACGTTGCCGTCACTGCGGCGGACCGTCGACCGGTTGGCGAAAGTGCCCGCGCCGTATCCGGCCGTCGTGCCGAGCGCCGTCCTGTCGCCGCAGGAGGCGGCCGTGCCGAGCGAGCAGCCTCGCTGAGGACCAAGCACCAAGGCCCAAAGACCAAGAACCTCGCATGCTGGCCACATTACCGACGGCGGTGCTCGTCAGGCTGGGAGAGGCGGCCAACCGGACGTTCGTGCTCCCGCTCGTCATCTTCTATCCCACGAGCCGGTGTAACAGCCGCTGCATCTCCTGCGACTGGTGGAAGCAGTCCGGCGAGGGGGATCTCAGTCTCGCCGAGATCGACGATCTTGCCGGGACGCTGCCGGCGTTGGGAACGAAAGTGGTTGTGTTCTCCGGCGGCGAGCCGCTCCTGCGTCCCGAGGTCTTCGATGCGGCGTCGATGTTCCGGGCGCGCGGGCTGACGCTCCACCTGCTCACGAGCGGCATTCTGCTCGAGCGATTCGCCAATCGTGTCGCGCACCACTTCGCGCGCGTGTGCGTGTCGCTCGATGCACCCGCGGAGGACCTGTACGAGCAGATTCGCGGCGTGGCGGCGTTCGGCACGGTCGCGCGCGGTGTGGCGCGTCTTCGGGCGCTGGCGCCGTCGCTTCCGGTGACGGCGCGGGCGACGCTCCACAAGGCCAATTACCGCGAGATGCCGAATCTCATCGACTGCGCCAGGACCCTGGGCCTCGACGGCATCTCGTTCCTGCCGGCCGATGTCACGTCGCGGGCGTTCGGCCGGGATCACGCTCCGGACGCCCGCGGGCTGACGCTGAACGCCGACGAGACGGCTGAGTTTGCACGGATCGTTGAACAGACGATCGCGGACTACGGTGACGACTTCGAGTCCGGCTTCATCGCCGAGGCCCCCGACAAGCTGCGGAACCTCCCTCGCTACTACGCCGCGCTTCGTGGCGAGATGGTTTTTCCGCTCGTGCACTGCAATGCTCCGTGGGTGTCGGTTGTCATCGAGGCAAACGGCGCCGTTCGGCCCTGCTTTTTCCATGATTCGATCGGCAGCATTCGTGAAACACCGCTCGAGGCGATCGTGACCCGCAACCTGCGGGCGTTTCGCGAATCGCTCGACATGGCCAGCAACCCCGTCTGCCGGCGATGCGTGTGCTCGCTCAAAACTAGCTGGAGGCGCGCGCCGTGGATATCCTGACCGCGACCGCGCGAGGGGCGCGCGAGCGAGCCGCACGTGAGAAAGAGACGCGCGAGCGAGAGGCGCGCGAGCGAGAGAACGTCGAGCGGCAGCGTGCCTTGATCGATACGCAGCGCGCCTTCGACGGCGTGGCCAGCCGGTACGATCGTTCGAACGCGGCCAATCCGATCCTGTGTGCGATGCGCAAGCGCTCGCGCGACACGCTCGATCGGTTCCTCGAGCCCGGATCGAGAGTCCTCGATCTCGGCTGCGGGCCGGGCACCGATGACGTTCCACTCGGGCAGAGCGGCCACGAAATCACGGCCATCGATTGGTCGCCGCTGATGGTTGAGGCCGCGCGGCATCGTGTGCGGGAGGCGGGCCTGGACGAAAAAGTGCGGATCGAGCACCTCGGCATCCATCAACTCGACCAGTTGGCCCCCGATCTGTTCGATGCCGCCTATTCGAGCTTCGGCGCGCTCAATTGCGTGCCGGATCTTCCCGAGGCGGCTCGGACCATCGCGGATCGTCTGAGACCGGGCGGTCTGCTCGTCGCGTCCGCCATCGGGCGCGTCTGCCCCTGGGAGATTGCGCTGTACGCAGCCCGCGGCGCATGGTCGCGCGCCAGGCTGCGCTTTTCTCGCCATCAAGTCGCCGTTCCGCTCGAAGGCCGCACGGTGTGGACGCGCTACTACGCGCCTCGCGAATTCGCTCGCGCGTTTCGGTCGGCCGGCTTCGCGGTGGTGTCGTTGCGGGCGCTGGGCCTGGTGACACCGCCGCCCTACCTCGAGGCGTTTGCGGAGCGTCATCCGGCGCTCGTCGGACGCCTGCAGCGCGTCGACGACCTCGTCGGCGGCTGGCCCGTGCTCCGATCGTGGGGCGATCACTTCTTGATCGTGCTGCGGAAGCGGCGATGATCATTCTCTTCAACCCGTTGTCGACGACGCCGGGAAAACAGCCGCTGCCGTTATCGTTGATGTCGCTGGCCGCGGTGCTCGAGGGGGCGGAGCCGTGGACGCTCATCGACGGGAACCTTGCGCGCGATCCCGCGGCAGACATCATCGACTGCGTGACCCGGGCGCGCGCCTTGAGGCCTCCGAGGATGGGTGCGCCCGAAAGGGTCGTGTTGTTGGCCGTCAGCGTCATGCCCGGTCCGCAGCTCTCGCAAGCCGTGACGGTCTGCCGGCGCGTCAAAGCGGCCTGTCCGGATCTGCCGATCGTGTGGGGCGGCTACTTCCCGACCCAGCATCCAGACGTCGTGCTGAGGTCGTCATTCGTGGACTTCGCCGTCCGGTCCCAGGGCGAGCGGCCGCTCTTGGAGCTCATCGCCGCGTTGAAATCCGGCGGATCATTCGATCGCATCGGCGGGCTGTCGTGGAAATCCGGGTGGTCGCAATCTGCACTGGACTGTCGCATCGTGCACAACCCGATTGGCCCGATGATTCCGCTCGATGAGCTGCCGGACTTGCCGTATCACCGCATCGATATGGGGGCGTATGTGCACGGGGACTATCTCGGCCGCCGGACGACGGCGCACAACTCGTCGTTTGGCTGTCCGTTCGCCTGCAACTTCTGCGCGGTTGTGGCGATGTCGAACCGGCGCTGGCTGGCGCAGTCTCCCGCACGTCTGGAACGCGTCCTCAGACACCTCACGTCAACTTTTGGGATCGATGCGGTTCAGATGCACGACATGGACTTCTTCGTATCGGAAGCGCGGACGGCGGAGTTTGCCGATCGCATCACCGATCTGCGGCTTCGATGGTGGGGCCTCGGGCGCGTCGACACGTTGATGCATTACGGCGAGGCCACGTGGGAGAAGATGGCGCGCTCGGGCCTCAAGATGGTCTTTTCCGGCGCCGAATCCGGCTCCGACGAAGCGCTTGCGGCGATGAACAAAGGCGGCACGGCGTCGGCGAGCCTGGCGCTCGAGCTCGCGGCACGCATGAAGCGGCACCGCATCGTCCCGGAATTCTCTTTTGTGCTCGGTTGCCCGCCCGATCCGGAAAGGGACGTCGCGCGCACGTTTGAGTTCATCCGCCGGATCAAGCGGGTCAATCCGGCGGTGGAAATCATTCTCTATACGTACACGCCGGTCCCGCTCGACGGCGTGCTGCTCGACAGCGCGCGGCGAGAGGGGTTCCGCTTTGCTGATTCGCTCGAGGAGTGGGCGTCGCCGGCGTGGGAACAGCTCGCAAAGCGGCGCGGCGACGGGCTCCCCTGGGTGCACACCGAGGTGCGGCGCCGCGTCAGGAACTTCGAGCGGGTCGTCAACGCCTTTTATCCCACCGTCACCGACCCGAAGCTGACGCGCTGGCGGCGCGCGGTCTTGAGGACGACGAGCTCGTGGCGCTACGCGCTCCGTTTCTACGACGCGCCGTACGAGCTTCACGCGCTTCAGCACTTCATGAGTTATCAGCGGCCGGAGACCACGGGCTTCTGATGATGCGGACCGCGTTGACGCCACTTCCTCCGCGACTGGCCTACGAGCTGTGGGCCGACACGTACGCGGCGGAAGCCCACAACCCGCTCATGGCGGCCGAAGAGGCGATCGTCGTTCGAATCCTCGCGCATCTATCCGCGAAGCGCGCTTTGGACGTCGGCACGGGCTCTGGACGATATCTGCCGATCCTCCAAACGCGCGCCGGCTCGGTCGTGGGCCTCGACCTGTCGATGGCGATGCTCAGGCGTGTGGCTCACGGCCGCTGCATTCGAGCGGATGCCTGTTGCCTTCCCTTCCGGCGCGCGACATTCGACCTGGTGAACGCGTCGTTGATGGTCGGCGACATCCGCGATCTCCCCGGCTGGATGACCGAGATGGCCCGGGTCATGACCCCCGCCGGCCACCTCGTGTACTCCGATTTCCACCCCTCGTGGCTGGATTACGGGTGGGAGCGCACATTCAGAACCGCCGACGGCGGCTTCCACGCCGTTCAGCTTGCGCCGCACACGATCGAGGCACATCTCGCGGCTCTGTCCGCTGCCGGGTTGAGCGTGCTGGCGATTCGCGAGCCGCGCGTCAAGGTCCCCAGGGTGGGCCGTCTCGCACGGTTCGCCCGGGCGGGCGCCTGGGCAAGGTCCCAAACGCGGCTGCCACGTTGGGGTGCCTCGGGGGGCCCCGTGCCGCGGGACCGCCTGGCACCGGTGGTCGCGGTCTTTCATGCTGTAAAAAGAGTGCCCGGAGTTTCGACGCCGGAGCAAGGTTCGCCACGGTGATCCTGGGCCGCGCCGTATACCTCGTGAATGCTGGCGCCCCTGCCGTCGCCGCGCCCGACGGAGCCAGCGAAGCCATCCGATCGCTCCGCTTCACGTCGCGCATCCTCGCGATAAACGCCCCGCCGAAGCAGGGCGACACAGTCATCGATCTCCGAGGAGCGTGGATTCTTCCGGGTCTCATCAACGCGCACGACCACCTCGAGCTCAATCACTACGGCCGGCGCAAGTTCCGCGATCGGTACGCGAATGCCACCGAGTGGATGGAAGACATGCGCCCGCGGCTGGCCTCGGACTCGTCGATCCGCGCAGGCGTCGGATACCCGCTCACCGAGCGGCTGTTCATCGGTGCGCTGAAGAACCTCCTCGCCGGTGTGACAACCGTTGCGCACCACAACCCGTATTACAGCGAGCTCCGTCGGACGATGCCGATTCACGTCGTTCGGCGCTACGGGTGGGCGCATTCTTTCGCGCTCGAGCACGGCCCGGCCGGCGCGCGTGGCGAGCTCGGTGGAGAAGTGGCCCTGCGCTGGCGGCGCACGTCCGCGGACGTGCCGTTCGTGGTCCATCTCGCCGAGGGTGTCGATGACGAGGCGGCGAGCGAGCTGCCTCGGCTCGAGGCCCTCGGATGCCTCGCGCCGAATACGATCGCCGTGCACGGCGTCGCGATCGACGCGAACGGGTTCAGTCGCATGGTGAAGGCCGGCGCCGGGCTCGTCTGGTGCCCGGGATCGAACGCCTTCCTGTTCGGCCGGACCGCCGCCGTGCGCCCGCTGCTCGACGGGTTGGACGGTCACGAGGCGCCGGCTCCCGTGGCGCTCGGGTCCGACTCACGGCTGACGGGGTCGAACGATCTGCTCGACGAGCTCAGGGCCGCCAGCGCGACGCACGTGGCTTCGACACGGGAATTGCTGGCCATGGTCACCACCAACGCGGCGCGCTTGCTGCGGCTCCCATACGCCGGCCGCTTGTCCATTGGCGGTCCGGCGGATCTCGTGATCGTCCCGAACCCCGGAGGAGTGCCTGGCACCGGAGCCCCGGGACTGGAGGCCGAGAGGGAAGGGTCGCCCCAACTGCCCTCCCGGCCGGAAGGATTGCACGACGCGATCGATGCCGCGGCGGCGGCGCTCCTCGCAGCGCGCCGCTGTGACGTTTCGCTCGTCGTCGTAGGGGGACGCCCGCTCGTCGGGAACGCGTCGTTGGCCGCCCTCTTTCACGCGCGCGGCGTCGTGCCTCGTCAGCTCATCGTCGACGGTGTCACGAAAATCGCTGACTCAGGGCTGGTCAGGCGGATTGAGGGCTGTCCGATCTCGGAGCCTGGCGTGGGCGCTCGCTGACGAGCCCCGTGTACAACCGCTCGAACTGCCGCGCCGTCCAGTCAACGTCGTGCTCAATGGTCCAGGCGCGCGCCGCGGCGCCGAGACGCTCGCGTCTTTCCCGATCGTGCAGCGCCCGCTCGATCGCGGCCGCGAGGGCCACTGGTTCCTGCACCGGTACCGCGACCGCGCCGTCAGGCTCAAGCTCGGCGACATACCCGACGGCGGTACCGACGGTCGGCAGTCCGGTAGAGGCCGCTTCGAGGACCGTCACGTTTGCGGACTCATGACGGGAGGAGACGAGATTGAGGTGCGCACGCGCGTACAGCATCGAGACGCGCTCGGTAGGCTGTCCGCCGTGAAACGTCACGTACGCCCGGAGTCCGAGGCCATCGGCCATCGACTGGATCGCCCCGCCGAGGATGTCTTCGCCTACGATGTCGAGGTGCACATCGGGGACGCGCGCGACCAGGTGCGCGAGCGCGCGAAGCAGAGTCGGGTAATCCTTGACGCGGTTGAGGCTCGCGACCCGAATCAGTCGCCACGGCGGCCCATCCGACCGGTCGACTTTCGGAAAGCGCGACACGTCGACGCCAATCGGAATGACAATCGGATCGGCGCCGTGCCGCTCCGCCAGCCGCCGCATGAATTGCGTCGGCACCGTCAGCGTCGAGGCGGCGCGAATGGCTGCGCGGACGGCGAGCCGATCGATCCAGCGCCGTTGGAGCCCGTAGGCGATGTCATCGCAGCGCACGAATTCCCCGCTGTCGAAGGTCACGACCACTGGAACGCCGATGCGGCCCGCCAACCGGGCTGTGACGGCACCGGCCGGCACCCCCCAATATGCGTGCAGGACGTCGAACGGGCCGTGGCCGGCCAGCGCCACCGACAGGCGGCGCGCGATGCGGAACCGTCTCGAGCCACGAACGCCGCGTACCCGGCCGAGATCGTGCACCGTTGCGCCGAGCAGGTCGTACGAGCACGGCTCCGGGTAATAGTCGAGCACGAAGACGTGGAGCTCGTGGCGCCGCGCCAGCGCCTCGATCAGCCACAGCAGGGCTGGGACGACACGCTCGCGGCCGCTGCGATCGACGCCGCCCGTCACGACCATGCCGATCTTCATCCAGCGTTCAATTCAGCGATAGACGACCGCCACGATCGCTCGCAGCTGGTTCGCGGCCTCCCGTCCCTCTGCGGAGCCCTTGATCCACCGATAGTCGAGCTCGAGCCGCGCCGCGAACCGCGACCCGAGCGGGTAGTCGATGCCCCCGCCAGGTTGGACGCCGAGAGTCGTGAGAGATGTGGTCACGCCGAAGCCGGATCCTCGGGCGTGCACGGCGCCGACGAGGATCTGCGCGAACTCGGCGACACGTCCAATCGTAGCGCTCGCGCGAGGCCCGGCCATAAACGCGTGGAACGACAGCTTGACGTCGTTGTCGAACGTCGTGCGTGTCTTGTACTGACCGCTGACGTCGCCCACGACGGCGATCGCTCGCCGCACTGGCCGCGCCACGCCGGCGGCCCACCCGAGCGGAAAGCTGTCGTCGCCTTCCGTGGCCGTCAGCACCGAAGCGCCCGGGTCGCGCAGATATGAGTAGCCGCCGAAGAATTCAGTCGATGACGTCGACGGCGTCTGCGCCTGGACGGATCGTGGGACGGCGAGGGCGGAACCGAGGCACACGAGCGTCGCCAGGGCTCTTGAGTGTCGTTGCACGTCGATGTCACCCGGTCCTAAGGCTCCATGATAGGGCAATGCCACGCGCGCCACGTGCGTTCCTGGTTCTCCTGTTGGCAACGTTCGGTGCGCTGTGGAGTGGGGGAACCACCGCGCAGGGGCAAGGCGTGTACGGCTTCTCCTTCGGGGTGAACGCGCGTGCGTTCACGCCACAGATGGCCGACAAGATGGTGGAGCTAGGCGCAAACGTCGTCCGGCTGCTCTACGGGTGGGACGTGATCGAACCGGCGTGCAAAGGCTGTTTCGACTGGACCGTGACCGATGCCTGGCGCGACCAAGCCAAGCGTACGCATCGGATGATCTTCGGATCGCTGGCCTACACACCTCGATGGGCCAACGGCGGTCGACCGTTCAACTATCCGCCCCTCGTGTATCAGGACTATTACGACTTCGTATACGCGGTGGTCGCGCGCTATAGGGACGACATCTTCCTCTGGGGGGTGTGGAATGAGCCGAATCTCGATATGTATCTCCAAGGTGCCGACCTTGAGGTGTACAAAGCCCTCGCCATGGCCGGCCGCGCGGCGATTCGCGCCGCGAACCCGAAGGCACTCGTGCTCGGTCCCGAGATCAGCCACCACGCAACACTCAATGGCTGGTTCAGCGCCGCCATGCGCGAAACCGCCGCTCTGTTCGACATCGTCACTCTGCATTGGTACGGCGACGGTCCGAAGCTCGACCGGATGATGGACGACATCGTGCTACCGTCGTCGTACGGCAGGGACGTCTGGCTCTCGGAAACCGGGCTGAGGCCCTGCCGATCGGTGTTCGGAGAGATCGAACAGGCCCTGTTCTATCAGCAGGTGCTCGATGCGCTTGAGCGTCGGCGCCATTGGTGGACCGGCGTGATGTTCTATGATTTGTACGATCCGCCGCTGCCAAACGACTGCGGCAGCGCGATGACACGCCCGGATTGGAGCAACCGGCCGGCGTTCTCACTTTATCAGGCGTTCATCAACGCCCACGCCGGGGCGACGGTTCCCCCGGATGGGGGGCCGCAGAAACCCCGGTCCGGTCAGTTCGGGAAGGCGACGACCGTCGACTTCTGGCCGTGAGCGCCAGCCTCGCACGCTTCGACCATCTGCTGCAGGTACTTCAATCGGTCGACGCGGTCGGGGCCGAGCACGTAGATCTCGTACAACATGATCTTGAGCGCGACGACCAGGACCTTCAGCCGTTCGACGTCGAGCGCCGGGTGCTCTTTCGACGGTGATTCGCCGAGGCGGATGCACAGCGCGAAGAGCGACTGTGGGACGGACGGATACTTCTGGCTGAGCGCGTGAAGCCGCGCTTCATAGCTCGCCCCTTCGGCGCTTTCGTGCTGCAGCAGCGTCTGAATGGCCTTCTGGGCGCACACGGTGCCGCCTGTCAGAAAGCCGGCTTTCAGACAGCCGTCGGCTTCGACGATGAGCTCTCGGACGGCGGCTGGAGCACGGGTGTCAATCGTAAGAAACGCAGGGGCAGCGGAGCTGAGGTGCGCATCGGGCATAGTTGTCGGCGTAGGCTGCGAGCGGCAACTCCTATGCCAGACGGGAATCGCACCCTGGCCGCGGAAAAGCGTCCGCGCGCCCCGTTATGGGGCATCAACCTTGTTGAGTCAATTACAAATTTCTCTATGGAACCCTTGCCGAACGCGCGAACCAGTCGAACGCCTCATGCACGATCGGCGGCGATGGAGCGTGGCGCCCCTGGTATTCCCGGTACGTCACGTCGTATCCAAGGCTTTTCAGTTTCGGCACGAACGTCCGGCTGGTGATGTCGATTGGCATGACGGGATCGTTCGTGCCGTGCGAGATGAAGACGCGCGGTTTTCCCCGGGCGGCCATCGGTTGCATCACACCGGGCGACATGGCGATGACGCTCGTGAACTGGTCGCCGAACGTGATGCCGAAGGAGAGCGCGTACGACGCGCCGTCCGAGAAGCCGCCGATGCCGAGGCGGTCGCGATCGACGCTGTAGCGGGCGACGGTCTGGGCGACGGCGTTCGAGATGAACTCGACGTCGGGGCCCCAGCTGCGAAGCACACCATCCCAGGTCCGCTCGTCGCGGGAGTCAGGCGCCAGGATGATGACGCTGAACTCATCGGCCAGCGGCAGCGCGTATTGCACCGACAGCGACGTGTTGCCCGCGCCGTGCAGCAGGATCAACAACGGCAGTGGTGTTCCGGCCGTGTAGCCGGCTGGAATGTAGACGAAGCCGTCACGGTCGTCGCCCAGCCCAAGCGGATAGCGGCCGGGTGCGTTCTGGTTGCGGCCACCCTGCGCGGTTTGACCCTGCCCGTTTGATTGGGCGAAGAACGCCGCACGGGGGGCACCAGCAAGGCATGTGAGAAATGTGAGGAATTCTCTGCGCCCGACGGCCATCGCGATATATTACGCGGCGAGGAGGGACTCATGCACCGGATAGCCGCACGAATTGCCGCCCTGGCCTGCGCGGTGACCCCCGCGCTCGTTGGCGCTCAGGTCCAGAACAACGGGCCGAAAGCGGCGACCTACATCACCGACGAAGACGTCAAGACCATTAACGCGCTTCCTGGGGTCGATCGTACGATCGTCAGCGTCGACATCGGCAAGAGCAATGAACAAGTCGGCATGATTCACCGTGTGGCGGCGGCGCCCGGCGGGCGCGGGTCGGGTGGCGGAGCGGCGGGGGCTTCGGCTGCGGCGCGCGGAGCGGCCGGAGGCGGGGCGCGTGGCGGCGGGCCAGCGGCAGCCGCCGAGCCGTGTGGCCAACAGTCGACAGCGCCGCCAACCGATGGGGCGCCGGGCGGGATCGCCCACGACGGCCAAACCGAGACTTACATCATCACATCAGGCACCGGCACGCTTATCACCGGCGGCCACATCGTCAACGGTCGCAAATCGCCGCCGGACAGCGAGGTCACCAAAGTGCTCAACGGTCCGTCCTGCAGCGGCATGATCGCCGGGGCCGACGTCGTCAAGAGGAAGGTGAAGACCGGCGATATCGTCATCATCCCGGCGGGTGTGCCGCACGGATGGACGGACATCATCGATCACGTCGACTACTTGAGCATCAGGCCCGATCCGGAACGCGTGCTTTCAGCCGGATACGTGAACCCCGCACTCCAGAAGAAGTGAGGGCGGTCATCCGCCGGCTCCGACCTACCCGCAGTGCGCAATTGTGTAACCGCGCTCCTGCGCGCGATTGGTGGCGACGATGCCGGCGGATACGTAGTGGGAATTGGGTATCGTGTTCGACGTCAGCTCCTTGTAGATGGCGTCGGCGTTCCCCTTGGTGCCCTCGGCGAGCATCCCGGCAACGAAGTGCGTCGCGGTGTCGCAGACGGCGAATTGAACGCCGCGTCCGATGAGCGCGTCGATCGTCGTGCCGAGGTTGTTCAGTTGCATTCCGTAGGCCGCCGACCGATAGAGATTGATTGTCGGCGGCTTGCCGGTCTTGGGGTCGTTTACTTTCGTCAACTCCGTGAGCGCCGGCCCGTACTTCGTCCAGACAGTGTCGGTCCACGCGAACGGCGTCGCGAAGTGCCGCAGGCAAATCACGATGGCACTGTCGCTGTCGTTGAGGCCGTACGCGCTCTTGCTGTTGTTCAGGAAGTTGCCGGCGAAGAGCAGCGCGTCGCCGGCGCCGCCTCCGGTGGACGCGTCGAGATAAAGGCGGTGTTTGCCGGGCACGCCGTCGAACCAGTCATCCGCGGCGTGCCGCGCGGGCTGGAAGCGGGCGCTGGCGGTGCCTCCAGTCTGGGTCTGGGCCGTGACCGCCGTTCCGAGCCCCAGGGCGGCCGCAGCGGCAGTGGCAGACGTGCCGGCGCGGGCGAGAAACAACCGGCGGGGTAGGGGCTCCGTGCGACGATTGGCCATGTGTCTCTCCTCCTGATGCGAGCGACGTGAACTTTCGTGAAGCGAGCGTGAGTACCGACGCGTCATTTTAGCGCGCCGCCATCGTTCGTGCCAGACCCTTGAGCGGTCAGCGGGCGCGTCCGGCAAATCGGTAGAGGAGATGCCCGGCGCTGTCGCTGGCGACCAGTTCGAGCTCGCGCTGACTCGCGAGCGCGGCTCTGACGCCCTCGGCGTCGGCGCCGAACTGCTCCAGATGAACCATGACGTGCGTCGCGCCCTCATGCCGCATGGCGTCGATCGCCCACGATTCGGGAAAGAACCAGAACCACTGGGCTCGGCGGCGGTAGCTGTCCGGCGTGTAACCGCTGTAGCCGTTCATGATCGGAGCCCGATGCCCGGTTGCGTTGAGGACGTATTCCGCGTTGCCGAACACGGCTTCCGCCGGCCAGAACGGGACTTCGACCAGAAGCGCCGGACTCGGTTCGGCGTCGAGCCTTGAGTAGATCGCTGGCACTCCGGCGAACGGTGTCGTGGGGACAGGCCCGTGCCAGGCCTCGAATGTCACGGCCGCTACGGCGATGATGCCGGCGACCCCGCCCGGCGCTCGTGACGGCCCCATTCGCGGATTCAGCCGCAGCGCCATGCGTTGGAGGGCAGCGACACCCAGGCCTGCGAGAATCGCGATGGCGAAGAGGGGCAGGTAGCCGAACCGCGCCGGCACCCGGAGGCCCTGCAGCGGCAGCAGCGCACGGAAGGCCATGCGGTAGAGAGACGTCGCGGGCCCAAACGACAAGACAAAGCCAACGAATCCCGCGAGGACGAGCGCAAGGGATCGGCGTCGGGCGACCGCGTCGGCCTGAACGTTGGCAAGCACGCCGATGGTCGCAAGGCCGAGCGCGATGAATCCGGGAAAGAGGACGTCGATGTCCCTCGTGAAGAAGCGCCGGCTCCAACCACGGTCGACGACGCTCGACGATACGAGATACGCAGACGGCGACGCGGAGAGCTGCTCGGCCTGCTCGATCGGCCGGCGCACGCCTTCTCCCGCCAGCCGCGCGTAGGGCAGCAGCACGGGCACCGCGAGCAGCGCGCCCAGCAGGCAGGCGACGGCAATCCGTCGGATTGCTGCTGAAGAGCGGGGGCCCACCGCCACGAGAACGAGCATCAGGACGCCGGCAAAGATCAACCAATACGCCGACGTCGCGGCGATGGCTGCAAGGGTTACGGCGAGCGGCGCTGTCCCGCCCTGTTGCCTGAGCAGGCGGTCGGTGAAAAAGAACGCCAGGATCAAGCCCCACGCGTGCGCGGCTTGCAGGTGCGGAAGTCGAGTCAGCAGGTGCGTGTTGAACGCGAGAAGCGCTCCTGCGACGAGAGCGCCGGCAAAGGATGCCGTCCACTGGTCAACGACCCACCACCCGGCGAACGCCGTCGCTGCAAGGCCGGCAATGAGCAACAGATTGAAGGTCAGCACGGCCGACCCGCCCATCCAGCGGATCGGCGCGCCCGCGAGCGCCGGGACGACCAGCGGCTCCGAGTAGGCAAGCGCGCGGTCGTCCGGTTGAAAGATGTTGCCTGCAAAGAGGCGCGCCGGTTCGTGAGTGAGCGCGTAAGCGATCCAGCTGACGATCCAGGCGTTCAGCTCGGCATCGGCGTTGTAGTTGAGGGAGTATCGGCTTGGAGCCGCGGTGAGCGGCCACGTATGGAACATCGCAAGCACCAGGCAGAGAAGGGCGGCGAGAACGGCGCGGGGCATCCTGGGGGCAGGCGCCCCGGGGGGAAGCATAGCCGCGGTAGCTTACCGCCCTTTTCACCTCCCTTGTCGAGTCAGCGCGCGCCGGCTGTCACCGCGCGGCTGGCGTCCGGTTGACCGTTCGACTCTCCGCAGCTACAGTAACCACGGCCTACTCGTTGCGGCGAGAGCTGGAGGCATTCATGAAAAAGATCGAGAAGACCAAGAAGAAGACCATGACGATCTCGGTCGTTCTCGCGGCGGTTGCGGTTGCGGCAGCCGGCGGCATCCTGTACGCGCAGCAACGCGACACACCGCCCCGGTCGCCCTCTTCCGCAGGAGTGGATGACATCGTCGAGCTCGAGATGCTCACTCATACGGAGGTCTACGACAAGATTCACAACAAGGGATTCACGAGCGTGCTGATCGTGAACGGCGGTACGGAAGAGCGTGGGCCTCACGACGTCCTCGCCGGCCACTCGATCATGGCTCGGCATCACGCCGTCGAGATGGCGAAACGGCTGGGCAAGACGCTGGTCGCGCCGGTGCTGCCGATGGACGTCAACGCAACCGGACTGCGCGAGGGAACCGATCAGCCCGGGAGCGTTCAGCTGCCGGCGGACGTCTTCAAGGCCGTGAAGATGGCGGAAGTCGAAAGCATGTCCTTCAACGGCTTCAAGGATATTTTCGTGATGGGCGATCACGGCGGCGGTCAGGCCATGATGCGGGAAGCCGCCGAGGAGATGGACAAGAAGCTCTCGCCGAAAGGCGTGCGCGTGTACTACATCAGCGACTTCTACAACAAGACGCACGACGACATAGACCTCTACCTGTACGAGCACAAGCTGCCGATTGGCGGTCACGGCGCGATGATGGAAACGTCCGAGATGTTATCGTTCGAGCCGGCGCCCGGGGCGTACGTGCGGCCTATCTACAAAACTGTTCCATTCGATCCGACAGGAGTGACACCGGAGCAGTGGAAGACGGCACGTGACGCGCGCATGGCGCGCCAGGCGGCTTTGGGCGCGGGAAACGCGACAGCAGCTGCCGGGGCAGGACGAGGGCAGGGCGCGGGTTCCGCCGGTGGCGGACGCGGGCGCCCGCAGGATCCGAATGCGCCGCCGCGCGTCAACAACGGGCTCACGGGCGATCCGCATCCGTCGACGAAGGAGCTCGGCAAAATCTTCGCGGAGATCACCGTCAACAACGGCGTCAACGAGATCCGGAAGCTTCAGTCCGAGCGCCACGCCGCCACACAACCGTGATGGCCGGATCGTGAACCGGCTATTTCGAAAAGTCGACGTGGAGTGCGAACGGCTTCACCGTCACCATGGCGGTCACCCGGCGTTCCCCGCCGTCCGCGCGCTTCACGAGAATCTCGTGTGAGCCGAGCTCCACAACGTGATCCGCGAGCGGTGTCTGTCCGACCCGCGCGCCGTCCACCCACACCTCGGCTGGTTCGCTCGCCGTCACCGAGACCGTCGATTGCGGCGGCGTCACCGAAATCGTGAGCCGCTCCGCGGGGGCGAGATCCAGATGTCGCCGGTCCTCGAACATGAGCCGGCGATTGGTCAATCGGAGATCATGTGGGCCGGCGGCGAGCGTGATCTCGTTGTGATCGTCGGGCCGGAAAGTACGCGTCCCTTCGGTGATCGACACCTCGAAGGGCGAGAGGATGGTGACGAACGCGGCCACGATGGATTCGTTGACTTCCGTCACCTTGTCCGCAGCGACAGTCACTGACCGCTGCAAAACCCCCGACGGGCTCTCGAGCACAACCACGTGCCGCCCCACCGGAATATCGTCGATGCTGAGTGGCGTCAGGCCGCGAACGGAACCGTCGACGAGCACGCGCGTGCCTTCCGGTGCGGAGAGGATATTGAGCGTGCCGGTCGTTTTCGCCGATGCCGTTGGTGCGGGCTGAGACGTCGCTGCGCTGGTGTTCCCGGACTCCAGCAAGCGCGGGAGCTGGACGGAGGTCAGGTTGTTCGCCGATTCGAGCAAGCGCGGCAGCTGGATGGCGGTCAGGCCGGCTGTCGCGGCGGGCGGAAGGTGTCGCGCCGCCATGATCACCCCGGCGACGAACGCGGCCGCGCCGATGGCGAGCAGCCAGCGCATCTTGAAGCCGGCGATGAAGCGCCTGGCAAGGGTGAGAAGTTTTGAGAGCGTTGGGAGCTTCTGGCTCGCTCCCGGGCGCTCGTTCACCTTCGCGAGGGTCCCCTCAGCCTCGGCGGGTGCCTCGAGTGGGGCCTCGATCAGGGGACCGTGTTCCGGAGCCGTGAAGGGTGCGTTGGCGGATCTCCCCACGGCTGCGAGTTCCTGTTCATCACTCCACGTCGCGCGGCGAGTGCGCACCCAGCTTGCCGCAGCCTGTGCAGCCGCGAGAACTTTCGCCCGCTGTTCGACCAGTTCCTCTTCCGTGATCACGCCGAAAAGATAATCGGCATCCCGTCGACCGCGGGATAGAGGCCCCCAAGCGTCGAGACTGCGTTTCGCCATGACCGACAGAGCGCTCGCCCAATCAGTAGCCGGCCCGGCACAGGACCGGCTGAAACAACACCTGTCCGACACTGCCAAGCGCGAGCTGGACGCATTACACATGGCGCTCGACTCGCGACTCCTCGCGCTCGAGGCCGCGCTCGCGCATCCCGGAGCGCACGACTCGCTCGAGGCGCTGGTCCTCGATCTCGCGCGTGTTGCGACCGTCGAAGCGGAGGCATCGGCGGCGCGGGCGAGTTTCGAGGCCGAGCGCGAGTCCCAAAGCCGGGTCGCCGCTGCGAGGGAGAACGAGCGCCTGCTGGCGCAGGAGCGGGAAACGACCGCAGCGCTTAGCTCGGAGCTGGAAGAGATCAGAAGGAAGCTGGGGGCCGATCTGGCGCGCGAACAGGCCGCCGGCAGGAAGACCGGCGAAAAGTTGGCGGCGGCCGAGAAGGCGCTGGCCGATGCGCTTCGCATCGCTCAAACGCGGACCACGGCTCTCGATACCGCGAAGGCCGCGGCGACCACCGCTCGGGAGGCCGCGGCGGAGAAAGCGGCCGCGGCGGATTCTGCGAAAGCACAGGCCGAGCGCGTAGCCCAACAGGCGGAGGCGCGTCTGCGCGAAACGGATCAACGCCGGCAGCAGGCAGAGGCTCGCGCAGCCGGCGCAGACGCAAAAAGACAAGACGCCGAAGCGCGTGCCGAACAGGCGGAAGCTCGGGCTCGCGAGATGGAGGCGCGCGCCACAGCCGCGGAAACCGGGCGGCATGCCGCAGAAACCCGGGCCGCCGACGCGGCGACGAAACACAACGATTCCGAGGCGCGGGCGGCGGAAGCTGCCGCGCGTGCGCACGACACGCTCCGTGCGGTCGACAAGCTGAACGCGGATCTCGACGCGGCGAAGCAGGCGGCGGCACGTAACGGCGACGCCGCCGACGCGCGACACGCAGACCTGCACGCCCAGCTCAAAGACTACGAACAACGCCTCGCATCGTCCATCGAGCAGGTGCGGCGGCTGGAGGTGCAGCTGTTCCGGCGTGACCGCCCGCTGCAGGACAGGAACGAAAATCTGTCGGCGATGCTCGCGCGAGATTTGGCGAGCAAGGCAAAACGCGGGGCCAGCCGCTACACGTTCGCGATGGACGTGGCCGTTGAATTTGGCGGCGAAGCGGGCGCGCTCCTTGATCTCTCGATTTCGGGGGCTCAGGTCACCTTATCGCGAGCGCTGGAGCCAGGTTCTAGCGGGAAGCTCTCCTTGATTTCAGACGAACTGCCGGTGTCGGGGACCGGGCGAGTCGTGTGGAGCCTGCTCGACCCCGACTTGGAGGGTCAGCCGCTGAAGTATCGGACGGGTATCTTGTTCACCGCGGTGGATGCAGCCGCCGTCGAAGCGTTCATCATCCGATATTCCACGCACTGAAGAGCGCTGCGAAATTGAGAATTCAGGATTGAGGCAGCCGACTCGATTCCGGCTTTCTGAATTCTCAACCCCAAATTCCCAATTCCGCACCGTGCTCAGTTCATTTTCCGGACCACGTGATCGGTCGGCAACGATGGAACTGACGCAGGCGGCATGCGGTGATGCGTAGCCTGCTCGAACGCGTAAGCGAGGGCGATCAACCTCGGCTCGCTGAACGCCCCGCCTGAAAAGGTCACGCCCGCGGGCCCCTTCTTCGGGTCGAAACCTTGCGGATACTGCTGCTCAGGCGGCAGCCCCGCGGCCGGATCGAAGGATCCTCCGGGGACGACGATGCTCGGATAGCCCGCCTTCGCCGGCGTCCCTGCGCCGCTGTTGCCCGAGAAGAGGAGCGCATCGTAATCGTCTTTCGTACCCGGGATGCCGTCAGGCCCGTCGAGGATCTTGTGGATCGCCGAACGGGAAAGGGCGATGTCCTGCGCGCGATCGCTCAGGTATCTTTTCGTGTCGTCGCTTCCCGGCGCCGTGTCGAACATCTGCGAGAAGATCGCCAGGTCCTGTCCGTACTTCGTCGCGCCCGGGCCGAACGCAATGTTGAAGTTGACCACGTCCTGCAACGACTGAGTCGGGAACGAGCGGCGCACGTGATCGGCGATGTACTTGTTCAGATCGCGCTTGAATCCATAGTTCAGCACGGTCGAGCAGCCAGGCGCGGGAGGAAACACCGCAGGCGGAATCGTCGGGCATCCCGGGAGCTGTGCCGCGAGCGCGGGCACCATGTCGACGGTCGCGCCCTTAGCCTTCAACGCGGCAATCGCATCAGTCATGATGGCAGCACGGTTGGAGGGGAATGGCGGAACGGCGATCCGCGCGCCGGCAAGCGCATTAACCTTCAAGAACTGTGTGTAATTACTGAAGCAATTGCCCGGCGTCAGGCACGCGGCGGTTGCTGCGTCGTTCGGATCGAAACCGGCAATCACGCCGAGCACGATCGCCGCATCGCGCACCGTCCTCGCCAGCGGGCCGGCGGTGTCCTGATCGGCGGTGATCGGAATGATCCCATCGCGGCTCACGAGGCCCACGGTCGGCTTGATACCGACCAGGCCGTTTGCCGTGCCCGGGCTCAGGATGGAGCCGGAGGTTTCGGTGCCTATGCCTACTGCGGCGAGGTTCGCCGAGACCGCGATGCCAGGTCCCGAGCTGGAGCCGCCCGGCGTCAGCGTCGGCCGGCCATCATTGACCGGGCGATTGAAGGTGTCCAGGATCGCCCGCGGGTCGGGCCGCGGATCGTACGGGTTGAATCCGTATCCGCCGAGAGAGCTGTACCCAGACGGCATCCCGTTGGTCAGGAAGTTGGCGAACTCGGTCATCGTGGCCTTGCCGAGGATGATGGCGCCGGCTGCCCGGAGGCGGCGCGCCACGAACGCGTCAGACCTCGGAAACGATCCCTTGAACGCTACCGAGCCCGCCGTCGTCGGCATGTCGCGTGTATCGATATTGTCCTTGAGGATCATCGGAATGCCGCGGAGCGGCAGGGCATTGTCGCCTTGGTCGTTGCCCCCCTCATCCTCCGCTTCGCCGAGTGCGCGGGGGTTCAAGAAGATGTACGAGTTGAGATGCGTGTCTGTTGTCTTCCCGTCGTACGCGGCGATCCGGGCGTGGTACATACGTACGAGCTGTGACGGGGTGATGATCTCGCTGTCCAGAGCGGCCTGAATTGCAGGGATGGTGGCCTCGACGAGATCGAACGTGCCGCGATCGTCAGCAGCGACGAGAACGGTAAGGCTCGCCAAGCCGAGCGAGCAGCCCAAGAGAACGGGGAGCACACGTTTCATGCGGGACCTCCTTGGCGGCGGCCGTGATCGGCAGCCACCGGCGGACGAGCTGAACCCGCGGATGATTCCTCGCCGGCGCGAGAATGTCAATTCTGAAAGTCGCTCGCATTTTTGTCCGCGTCCTTGTGCCTCAGTGTCTCCCTGGCTCTGTGTTCCTCAACTCGTCGGCCTGCCATCTTTCGCTGCACCAAATCGTGAACGCTTCTCGAAAACTGCAACCTGATTTGCGCAGTTCCGCGCGGAGCGAGTATCGGCTTCGTGCTGCTTCAACGGTTTACAGCGCTTCCTCACTACAGCTGAACTGAGCGCGGATCGTGCACCACGCCCGGCTACCCAGCGGTCTGGCGGTGCGGACATGGTCCCGTTTCGAACGGCTCGGTCCTGGTGTGTCAGTACATTCGTGTTGGTGATCGTTGCGATATCGTCATCGCGAGCGCTCGCGCAGACAACGTTGAATCCGACCACTGCGGTGTTCTCGGCGTCGTCGGATCAGACCACGACACTTCCGGACGGCACGCCGGTCCTTCAGTACTACCAGCTCGATCTCTATCTGTCCGGTGCGTCGGCACCGTTTCAAAGCAACTCGCTCGGAAAGCCCGGACCCGATTCTACCGGCACGATCACGGTGGACTTGAGGTCCATGTTCGCCGGGTGGCCGGTGCCCGGCACGGTGTACGTTGCCGACGTCGCGGCCGTGGGACCCGGCGGGAGCGCCGCGAGCGCGCTGTCCAACACCTTCGGCTTCACGGCCGCCTGCACATATTCAGCGTCACCAACGTTGCAGAGCTTCGGATCGAGTGGCGGGTCTGGGAGTGTCGCGGTGACTGCGAGTAGTGGCTGCGGATGGACCGCGGTCAGCAATGCGTCGTGGATCACGATCACGTCGGGGGCCAGCGGGACGGGCAA
>Ga0182035_10000257_pt1 | contig 23638 bp, 17 predicted proteins | sample flu12Cox44000170_FD_125969 | JGI IMG/M metagenome (GOLD analysis project Ga0182035, IMG submission 125969) | Lab enrichment of tropical soil microbial communities from Luquillo Experimental Forest, Puerto Rico - flux4day.12C.oxic.44.000.170 | ecosystem: Environmental > Terrestrial > Soil >...
GCTCTTCGATCAGACGGGAAGGCTCATTGGTGAACTCAGAGAACTTTCTCCGACCGGTGCGCGCCGCATGGGGGCCAACCCTCACGCTAACGGCGGGCGACTGAAGAAGGCTTTGCGCCTTCCAGACTTCCACGAATATGCCCTGAAGGTAGAAAAGCCCGGGACGGCGGAAGCTGAGAACACCCGACCGCTGGGCGCGTTTCTTAGGGACGTCATGAAGTTGAACATGAAGAACTTTCGGGTCTTCGGTCCCGACGAAAACACTTCAAACAAGCTGAATGACATCTATGCGGTCAGCAAGAAGTTCTGGATCGCTGATTACTTTCCGGAAGACGCGGACGGTGGCGAGTTGGCGCCCGATGGCCGAGTCATGGAGATGCTCAGCGAACATACCGTTGAAGGCATGCTTGAAGGGTACCTCCTTACCGGACGGCACGGGTTCATTTCCTCATATGAAGCCTTCGTCCATGTCATAGACTCGATGTTCAATCAACACGCCAAGTGGCTCTCCATTTGTAATCACCTCTCATGGCGCGAAAAGATCGCCTCGCTCAACATGCTAATTACCTCGACGGTCTGGCGGCAGGATCACAATGGGTTCACCCATCAGGACCCAGGCTTTCTGGATGTCGTGGTCAACAAGAGTTCCGCGGTCACGCGCATCTACCTTCCTCCCGATGTCAATTCCCTACTGTCGGTGGCTAACCATTGTCTGAAGAGCGAGAACTACGTGAACGTAATCGTCTGTGACAAGCAATTGCACCTTCAATACATGGACATGGACGCCGCGGTCACGCACTGCACCAAGGGAATTGGCATGTGGGATTGGGCCTGCAATGACCAGGGCCGGGAGCCCGACGTGGTGATGGCTTCGGCCGGCGATATACCAACCCAAGAAACCCTAGCGGCTATTGTTCTGCTGCGAGAAGAGTTTCCCGACCTGAAGATCCGCTACATCAATGTCGTTGATCTTTTCAAATTGCAACCGAGTAAGGAACATCCTCACGGCCTATCTGATGGAGATTTTGATTCGCTCTTCACCGCCGACAAACCGATCATTTTCAACTTTCACGGATATCCGTGGCTTATTCATCGATTGGCGTACCGTCGGACTAACCATAACAACATGCATGTTCGCGGTTACAAGGAGGAAGGCAACATCAACACGCCTCTCGAGCTGGCGATCGAGAACGAAATCGATCGTTTCAGCCTCGCGATGGACGTTATTAAGCGCGTCCCGAGGCTGCAGCAGATCGGCGCCCACGCCATGGAAAAGTTCCGTAACGTGCAGATTTCATGCCAGAACTACGCCTACGAGCACGGCACAGATAAGCCAGACGTTGCGGGCTGGCGGTGGCCCTACTAGTTGTCTCGATTGCGCCTTTCCTGGTGCGGCCGGCGAGGAATGGGTAAATAACAATCGGTGGCGGTCGAAGGGAAGTGCATGAACGTCCTTGTACTCAACTCGGGAAGTTCCAGTTTGAAGTTCCAGCTGTTTGCCACTGACCTTGGCCGAATTGCTCGGGGCAACGATGAGCGGTTGTGCCGCGGACAGATGGAGAGGATCGGGGGGGAAGCGATCATCGCGGTCCAAACACACCGCGGCCAAAAGCAGAAATTCACCGCCTCCCTACCTGACATATCGTCCGCGTTGGAGTTCCTGGTGCGATGGATAGCCTCGGAGGCGGCGGGAATCACGGAAGTCCGCTCTCCCGCGGACATCCATGCCGTTGGACATCGCGTAGTTCACGGCGGTGAATTGTTTGCCGAATCAACATTGATTACGGACGAGGTGTTAAAGGGCATTGAAGAATGTATCGATTTGGCTCCGCTGCACAACCCCAACAATATCAAGGGTATTCAAGCCGCCAGGAAAGTATTCGGCCCAAAGCTGCCCCAAGTGGCGGTTTTCGACACCTCCTTTCATCAATCCATACCGGAGCACGCCTATCTTTACGGGGTGCCCTATCACCTGTATCGACGCCACCACATCCGTCGCTATGGGTTCCATGGTACTTCCCATCGATTTGTGGCGGAGCGGTACAGCATTCTGCGCGGATTAACCAAGGAACAGACCCACGTCATCACGCTTCACCTTGGCAATGGCTGCTCGGCGGCAGCCATTCGTGGCGGCTGCTCGGTAGATACCTCCATGGGCATGACGCCCTTGGAAGGTCTGGTTATGGGGACACGCTCTGGGGATATCGATCCCGCAATCGTGAACCTCATTGCCACGAAAGAGGGTCTGTCAACGCACGAAGTGGAGGCTCTTCTCAACACCCAATCAGGGTTGCTCGGTATCTCCGGGCTGACCAACGATATGCGCGAGTTGCTCGAGGAGTTAAGCCATCAAGATGACCGCCGGGTGCGCCTGGCAATCGAGATCTTTTGTTATCGGGCAAGAAAATACGTCGGAGCGTTTCTCGCCAGTATGGGTGGTGCTGATGCGATTATCTTCACCGGTGGGATTGGAGAAAACTCTCCCGACATTCGCGCTCGCATTTGCGATGGTCTCCAATGGGCAGGATTGATCCTCGATCAAAGCCGGAACAAGCAGCTCGCAGGGTCAGAAGGCCAGATCAGTACGAATGATTCCCATCTGCATGCATTTGTAATTCCAACCGACGAAGAGCTCTTGATCGCCCGCGACACCGTCCGATGCATCCCAAGTCAACTTAATGTCTCGCAATCGGAGCGGTTGTCGGCTCTTGAACAATTGCGGACCTGACAAGGCTTGTTGTCGGCGACTTGCGCGTACCGATTTTTGCAAATCTTCTGGAGTCGCTTCCGGAAATTGGCGAACGGAACGCGTCGCAACCCCAGACGTCGGAAAGAGAACTCGATGGAAAACGAACTTCCCATAGTTTATCTGGCGCGGCACGGTGAAACCGCCTGGAGTCTGTCGGGCCAGCACACTGGACTCACCGACCTCCCCCTCACTGAGCATGGCGAACACATGGCGCGGCAACTCGGAGAACGTCTCAAGGGATTGACTTTCGCAAGAGTGTTCACGAGCCCGCTCCAGCGAGCGAGCAAGACTTGCGAACTGGCTGGGTTTGGCGCCGTCGCCCATATCGATCCTGACCTCGTCGAGTGGAACTATGGCCGATATGAAGGCCGCCGTGGTGTCGACATTCGGGGGGAGCGCCCGGGGTGGAACCTGTTCACGGACGGTTGCCCTGGCGGCGAAACACCCAAGCAGGTCGGCACGCGCGCGGATCGCGTCGTAAGCAGAGTGCGGAAAGTCTCCGGGAACGTTTTGCTCTTTACGAGTGGACACTTCATTCGCGTATTGGCCGCTCGGTGGCTCGGGATCGAACCAACAGCCAGTAGCAGATACTTCATGCTAAGCACGGCCAGCCTCAGTGCATTGGGCTACGAAAACGATCTTTCCAGGCCAGTAATTCGATTCTGGAACGACACCCGTCACGTGGACATGGAGTCCGAACTAGCCGCACCCGCGATTCCGTGAAGGTCGCGACGAACGGCGATTGGGAGCACCGCGGAGGACAACTCCAGAAAGGAAACTACGATGAGTACCAGGAGCACCGCGGCAGCCGGTGCCAAAGCCGCGCAAGCGGACGCGTCAGAACTTCTCAAGCAATACGGGTGTGGCCCGATTCAGTTCATGGGAGCTGACGGGCTGTACGAGCGGCACTTACTATTCGACAACATAAAGGCCCCCGATGCGATTATCGCCAGGGAGCGTTACGAGGCTGTGGCACGCTCTATACGTGACATTCTCTCGCAGCGGTGGGTGCTCACCGAGAAAACATACGAACGCGAGAATCCGAAGCGCGTTTATTACCTCTCCATGGAGTTTTTGCTCGGCAGGTCCTTAGCCAACAACGTCACCAACCTTCTGCTTCACTCGTTTACAAAGCAAGCCGCAAGAGAAAAAGATGTTGATTTGCTCGCCCTGCTCGAACAAGAGCCCGATGCTGGCCTCGGGAACGGAGGATTGGGACGCCTAGCAGCGTGCTTTCTTGACTCGATGGCCACCCTGCACCTTCCGGCCATGGGGTATGGCTTGCGTTATGAATACGGCATCTTCAAACAAACGATCCAGGACGGCTGGCAACACGAACAAGGGGATAACTGGCTACGTCGGCCAGACGCGTGGGAGGTTGCCCGTCCTGATGAGGCCGTGGAAGTGAAGTTGAATTGTTCATTTGAATTGGATGGGGGTACATTCCGGGCAATACCTCATCGTCCTTCCGCTTTGCTTGGCATCCCCTACGACCGCCCGGTTGTGGGTTACGGAGGAAAGACGATCAATACGCTGCGGCTCTGGACGGCCGCTGCGTCCAACTACTTCGATTTTCAGGAATTCAGCAGTGGCGCTTTCGCAGAGGCCCTGGCGGGGACTCTCGGAGCCGAGTCGCTAACCTGTGTTCTCTATCCCGATGACTCCACAAGCAAGGGACAAGGCTTGCGCTTCCTCCAAGAATACTTCCTCGTGGCGTGTTCGCTGGCCGACCTGGTCCGCCGCTACCGCCGCAACAACGCCGACTGGGCTGGCCTCGGGGACAAGGTTGCCATCCAGCTTAATGATACGCATCCGGCCATGGCGGTTCCGGAATTGATGCGCATTTTGCTCGACGAAGCGCATCTCGGCTGGGACCAGGCTTGGGACTTGACACAGAAAACCCTGGCCTACACAAATCACACGCTACTGCCCGAAGCTTTGGAGAAGTGGCCACTCAAGTGGTTCGAAATGATGCTTCCGCGTCACCTGGAAATCATCTTCGAGATCAACCGGCGTTTGCTTGGTGAAGTCCGCAATCGATTCCCTGCCGACGACGGGCGCATCGAGCAAGTCAGCTTGGTCGAAGAGGGCGCTGAGCGCAAGATTCGCATGGCGAATCTCGCAATCGTAGGCTCGCACAGCACGAATGGTGTGGCCGCGATTCATTCCGGATTGCTGCGGACGATGACGGTGAGGCACCTGGCAGAGCTGTTTCCAGAGCGTTTTAATAACAAGACCAACGGCGTGACTCCGCGACGCTGGCTGTTGCTCGCGAATCCGGCGCTAGCTCAAACGATCACCGACGCCATTGGCGATACATGGATTAGCGACCTTGATCAGCTCCACAACCTTAAACGCTTCGCCGAGGATACCGGCTTTCGCGACGCTGTCCGGAAGGCAAAGCGCGAGGCGAAAACACAATTCTCCAACTGGCTCAAGACCACATCCGGACAGGCCCTGGATCCGGACACCATCTTCGATTCGCAGGTCAAACGTATTCACGAATACAAGCGGCAACTGCTCAATGCTCTGCGGATCGTGGTGCTGTACAACCGGCTGCGGGAAAAGCCAAGTCTTGCGATGGCCCCGCGCACCTTCTTCTTTGCCGGCAAGGCGGCGCCAGCTTACCGGCTCGCTAAGCTGATCATTAAGTTCATCAACAATCTTGCCGGCACGATTGATGGTGACCCAGCCGTGCGAGGCCGTCTCAAGGTTCTGTTCCTGCCGGAATACTGCGTTTCTCTGGCCGAGCGGCTGATTCCGGCTAGCGATGTGTCCAATCAAATCTCCACCGCTGGCTACGAGGCGAGCGGCACAAGCAACATGAAGTTCATGATGAATGGTGCGCTGACGATCGGGACTCGCGACGGCGCGACCATCGAAATGGCCGAAGCAGCAGGCGAGGATAACTTCTTCTTGTTCGGACTGACAGCGGACCAGGTGGTCAGCAGCCGTGGGTGGTACAGCCCGCGCTGGCACTACGACAACGAACCGGAAACGCGAACGGCACTGGACATGATTTTCTCCGACTATTTCAGCCGCAATGAGCCGGGGGTTTTCACGCCGCTGCGCGACGCGCTGTTAACTTACGACCATTACATGCACCTGGCGGACCTTAAGTCCTATCTGGAGGCAGACCAGCAGTTGGCTACCCTTTACAGGGATCCAGCCGACTGGACGCGCAAAGCCGTCTTGAATGTCGCGAGTTCTGGCAAGTTTTCGAGCGACCGAACGATCAAAGAGTACGCGGCCGACATATGGAAGGTCAAACCATGTCCCGTGCGGTAGGGGTACGACCATCAATCGGTGACTTCAAGAAGGCGAAGACCCTCTCCCCTCTTGCTGGAAAGCCAGCACCAGAAGAGCTGCTGGTGGATGTGGCTCATTTAGAGCGGGCCTACCTCGAGCGGCACCCCGATATTGCAGACCCGAATCAATTGATCCGCTTTGGGACGAGTGGGCATCGGGGTACTCCATTGGATGGGACCTTCACCGAAGCCCACGTTCTTGCGATTACCCAGGCCATTTGCGACTACCGGAGAAGTCATGGGTTGGACGGCCCTCTGTATCTAGGGAAGGACACCCACGCGCTTTCGGCACCCTCCCAACGCACGGCGATAGAGGTGCTGGCCGGCAACAACGTGGAGACTATTCTCCAAAAAGACGATGGGGTGACGCCCACGCCGGTCATCTCGCGCGCCATCCTGACATATAACCGGGGCCGAAAAAATCATCTCGCGGATGGAATTGTGATTACCCCCTCGCACAATCCGCCGCGGGATGGCGGCTTTAAGTACAACCCACCCAACGGGGGGCCGGCAGATACGGAAGTCACACGGTGGATCGAGGAACAAGCGAACGAGCTGCTTCGGAAGGCCAACGCAGGCGTAAATCGCGTGCCCTTCCGAGCGGCAATGAAAGCAGCCACCACCCACGCGGATGATTTCGTCCTCCCATATGTCAACGATCTGCGGAATGTGGTGGACCTGGATGCAGTTTCCTCCGCTGACATAAAGCTGGGAGTGGATCCGCTCGGCGGCGCGGCGCAACCGTTCTGGGAGCCCATCCGCTCCGTCTATCGGCTAGACATCACCGTGACAAACCCAGTGCTCGACCCAACATTTTCATTCATGACCGTCGATCACGACGGAGAGATACGGATGGACTGCTCAAGTCCATATGCGATGGCGCGCTTGGTCAACCTCAAAGATCGATATCGCCTTTCGTTCGGTAACGATCCGGACGCAGACCGGCATGGAATCGTAACGCCTACCGAGGCATTGATGAATCCAAATCACTATTTGGCCGTGGCCATCCGGTATTTGCTGACGCACCGGCCACTCTGGTCCGTTGGAGCGGCGGTCGGAAAGACCCTTGTCAGCAGCGGCATGATCGATCGCGTGGTGAAAAAGTTCAATCGCCGATTGTCGGAAGTTCCGGTTGGATTCAAATGGTTCGCGGACGGCCTCTTCGATGGTTCGTACTGTTTCGGTGGAGAGGAGAGCGCAGGGGCGAGTTTCCTGCGCTTCGACGGTTCCGTTTGGACTACGGACAAAGATGGCCTCATCATGGACTTGCTGGCAGCCGAAATTACCGCTCGTACAGGCAAAGACCCAAGCGAGCACTTCCGCGAACTAACCACGGAGTTCGGCACGCCCTACTACGCGCGGATTGACGCGCCGGCCACGCCGGAACAGAAAGCAAAGCTGCAGAAATTGTCGTCCGAGGACGTCAAAGAGTCAAAACTCGCCGGCGAGCCTATCGTCGCTAAGCTCATTCGCGCCCCAGGCAACAATGCCCCGATCGGTGGCCTAAAAGTCATTGCCGCAAGTGGATGGTTTGCCGCCCGGCCTTCCGGTACCGAGAACGTTTACAAAATCTATGCGGAGAGCTTTAGAGACGAGCGCCACCTGGACGCACTGGTCAACGAGGCGCAGCGCATCGTGGATAACGCTTTGTCGTAATGGCGATTGCCGGCAGAAAGAAAACGAATGACAGGCCAAGCCCAGTCTGTAAATCTTCCGCCCTTCCTCCCGGATTATCGAGCCTCCGGCGTGCTGCTTCACGTCACTTCTCTCCCATCACCCTACGGCATTGGTGACATGGGGCCAGCAGCCCGTGCGTGGGTAGACCGACTGCACGAATCTGGTCAGAGCTGGTGGCAGGCCTTGCCATTTGGTCCAACCGGATATGGCGACTCTCCTTATCAAGCTCTGTCATCCTTTGCGAGCAACGGACTGCTCGTCAGCCCGGAGCTCCTACTCGAGGATGGATTGGTACATGAACTTGCGTGTGAAGGTCAGTCATTTCCCTCGGGCTTCGTCGATTACGGCGCAGTAATTCAGTTCAAACACCGACTGCTCGACCAAGTATGGGGCAATTTCAGCGCAGGCGTGCGAAAGGATCTGGGTCCCGCTTACCAGAAGTTCTGCCACCTCGAGGCGCACTGGCTCGAGGATTACGCCCTTTTTCGCGCTTTACAACAGAAGTACCACGGTCTTTCTTACCGCGACTGGCCGACAGAATTGGTTCGGCGAACTCCAGCGGCTGTAACACAGGCCCGGCGAGAGTTGTCGAAGCTGATCGACAAAATCCGCTTTGCTCAATTCCTGATATTTCGGCAAGCCCAGCAACTCAAGGAATATGCACATTCCCGGGGCATCGGACTAATCGGTGACCTTCCGTTCTTTGTTTCCCCCGACTCAAGTGATGTGTGGGCACACCCTGAAGTGTTCCTGCTTGACGAAGGATTCCGTCCGCGATTTGTCGCCGGGGTACCCCCTGATTATTTCAGCGAAAACGGACAACTATGGGGCAACCCCGTCTACGATTGGGACGCCCTTCGCCGTACCGGTTTTCGGTTTTGGACAGATCGCTTACGTGCCGCGCTTGCGCACGTGGATGTGATTCGATTGGATCATTTCCGCGCATTCGCTTCAGCATGGCACGTACCTGCCGGCGCACAAACGGCTCGGATCGGGCAGTGGGTGCCGGGACCGGGCGCAGAGTTTTTCCATGCGGTTCGCAAGGAACTCGGCGTTTTGCCATTCATCGCCGAGGATCTCGGCTTGATCACACGCGACGTCTCCGCACTGCGTGACGAATTCAATATTCCCGGCACCAGAGTGCTTCAATTCGCGTTTGACGCACGCTCTGATAACCCTCACCTTCCAGCAAACTTTTCAACCAACACGGTGGTTTACACCGGAACGCACGATAACAACACAACTCGTGGTTGGTTCGAAGCCCTTTCCGAAACGGCACAGGGAGAAGTCCGGCGCTATTTGAATCAAGCCGGCTGTGATGGCCGCAAAATCGCCGGCGAATTACTCCGATTGGCCTGGGGTTCTGTCGCCGCGCTCGCCATCGCTCCGGTGCAAGACTTACTTAACTTGGGTGCCGGGGCACGGATGAATTTGCCTGGTTCTGCGGAAGCAAACTGGTGTTGGCGTTTGACGGAGGACATGCTGAGCACCCCAGTTTTCCAGCGCCTCCGGGACCTGACGGCATCTTCCCATCGCCTGCGCGGGGCGCAAACTATGCCCGCGGCTAAGACAGCTGCGCCGTAAGACCCGTAAGCGAGTCCGTTACGAGTCTCGCGGAGGTGACGAATGAAAGCGACACAATTACTTCACAATTTAGGCCAGAGCATCTGGCTCGACAACATTACCCGCGATATGCTTGACAACGGAACGCTTAGAAGGTACATCGACGAGCTATCGGTGACAGGGCTCACTTCGAATCCCACGATTTTCAATCACGCCATCAAGAACAGCACTGCATACGACCCGACGATTCGCGAAAAGCTCGCTGCGGGTAAATCCGGCGAGGCTCTCTTTTTCGAGGTGGCCCTGGAAGACCTAACGCGCGCCGCTGATCTTTTTCGCCCTATTTACGATCGTACCAATGGTGTGGATGGATGGGTTTCGCTGGAAGTGTCTCCGCTGCTGGCGTACGACACAGCCAAAACCTTGATGGCCGCCAAAGACCTCCATGCCCGTGCGAGGCGACCGAATCTGCTCATCAAGATTCCCGGAACTAAAGAGGGACTACCTGCAATTGAAGAAGCGATCTTCGCCGGAATCCCGATCAACGTCACACTCTTGTTTTCTACTGATCAGTATCTGGCGGCAGCCGAAGCGTTCCACCGGGGCATTGAGCGCCGGATAGAGGCCGGCCTCAATCCCAATGTCGGCTCGGTGGCTTCCGTCTTCATCAGCCGTTGGGATGCCGCAGTTAGCGGGAGGGTTCCGCGCAAATTGAATAATAAGCTCGGCATAGCGGTTGCCATGGCGACCTATAAGGCGGCTCGCACCTTGCTGAGTTCACCTAGGTGGCACCGCGTTTACAACGCTGGCGCCTATCCACAGCGCCTCTTGTGGGCCAGCACCGGAACGAAGGATCCCACCGCATCCGACGTTCTGTACGTCAAGGCTCTTGCTGCACCGTTCACCGTGAATACCATGCCCGAAGCGACTTTGAACGCGCTGGCAAATCAAAAGCAACTTGGGTCAATTCTGCCAGCCGATGGCGGTGACAGCGAAGAAGTGCTGTCCGAGTTCGCCAGTGCGGGTGTCAGTGTCGACGCCCTCGCAGCTCAACTTCAACACGACGGCGCCAAGTCGTTCGTGAATTCCTGGGAGGAGTTGATTTCGCAGATTACATCCAAGACCGCTGTGCTTAAGAAAGCTGCTGGCTGATTCAGCCTAGGATCGAACATTAAGCCGGACAACCTAACCGAGGTACCCCGCGTAAGGAGGCGACAAAATGACTCTGGGATTTGACAAGGACTTATTTGTTCTCCCTTTCGACCACCGTGGTTCCTTCCAAACAAAGATGTTCGGCTGGAAGGGGAGGCTGACGCTTAACCAAACAGCCCAGATCGCTGCCGCCAAGCAGGTGATCTATGACGGCTTCAAAGCTGCAGTCTCGGCCGGCGTGCCTAAGGAAAAGGCGGGCATCCTCGTGGATGAGCAATTCGGTGCCGCCATACTCCGGGACGCGTCGGAGCATGGCTTCATGACCGCCTGTCCAGCGGAAAAGAGCGCCCAGAATGAGTTCGACTTCGAGTACGGCGACGATTTCGCGGAACACATCGAAGCATTCCATCCTACATTTTGCAAGGTTCTGGTGCGTTACAACCCCGAAAGCGATCAAGCCTTGAACCAGCGGCAAGCTGCGCGTTTAAGACTGTTGTCCGACTTTCTTCACAGCAACAGCCAGAGCCTTTTGATGTTCGAGCTGTTGGTTCCGGCGGAGGAGGCACAACTCGAGCGTCTGCAGGGAGACGCGAAGGCTTACGACCTAGAACTGCGCCCAGGGCTGATGGTCCAGGCCATCCGTGAACTGCAAGATGCAGGCGTCGAAGCGGACGTCTGGAAGATCGAAGGGCTCGACCGTCGCGAGGACTGCGAGAGAATCGTAGCCATTGCACATCGGGGAGGTCGCGACAAAGTTGGGTGCATCGTTTTGGGCCGAGGCGAAGACGCTGAAAAAGTTCACGAGTGGCTTGAGACGGCAGCGCGGGCCACTGGCTTCGTTGGATTTGCCGTCGGTCGCACCGTATTTTGGCAGCCGCTTGTGGATTGGCGGGCCCAGAAGATTACCCGGGACGCTGCCGTGGGTGAGATTGCGCGTCGCTATCGGGCGTTTGTGGACAGTTTTGACAAGGCGCGCCATTGGCGAGTGCACACGGCCTAGCCGCCAAGCAGAGGGTATAAGGTATGCACCGTACTGACGGTGACTTGCACGGCCCTTTTGAGGCCGCCGGACGCGCGACGCGCGCAAAAAGAGTCCCTCAGGCGGCCACCGCTCGCGCCACGAGCACCGGACACAGCGCTCCCCTTGGCTCCACAATCTGCGAGGGTGGTGTAAACTTCAGCGTTTTCTCGCGCAAAGCTACGAGTGTGGAGCTGTTGTTGTTTGATCGAGAGGACGATGCTCGACCTCAGCGTATTATCAGCATCGACCCTGCGACAAACCGCGCCTACCACTATTGGCATGTGCTTGTGCCGGCCGTCCAGATTGGGCAGATTTACGGGTATCGAATCCATGGGCCCTTCGAACCCGCCAACGGCCTGCGCTTTGATCCAGGCAAAACTCTTCTTGATCCTTATGGCCGTGCGGTCGTTGTCCCCAAGAACTACGACCGCGACGCTGCGTCGAACGCCGGGGACAACACGGCTTGCGCGATGAAGAGCGTTGTTGTAGATCCACGGCTATATGACTGGGAAGGAGACAAACCCCTTCAGCTGCCGTCATCCCAGACGGTCATATACGAAATGCACGTTAAAGGGTTCACTCGCCACGCGAGTTCAGGGATATCCGAGGAAAACCGCGGCACTTTTCGTGGACTCATCGAGAAGATTCCGTACCTTGAGGATCTCGGTGTCTCGGCTATTGAACTTCTTCCGGTATTCCAGTTCGATCCGCAGGATTGCCCGCGCGGCCGCGTCAACTACTGGGGTTACGCGCCGGTATCTTTCTTCGCGCCGCACCAGGCATACGGCTCTCGACGGGATCCGCTGGGCCCTATAGACGAGTTCCGCGACATGGTCAAGGCTCTGCACCGAGCCCGAATCGAGGTGATCCTAGACGTCGTGTTCAATCACACCGCAGAAGGCGATCATCGCGGACCTACGCTGAGTTTTCGCGGATTCGATAACAGCGCTTACTATCTTTTGGAAGAAGATCGGTCGCGTTATGCAAACTATAGCGGCACGGGAAACACCCTTAACGCCAATCATCCCATCGTTCGCCGCATGATCGTGGATAGCCTCCGCTATTGGGTAGAGGAGATGCATGTGGACGGCTTCCGCTTCGACCTTGCTTCGATCCTGGCGAGAGACTCTAAAGGCCGCGTAATGTCTAACCCTCCTGTGCTGTGGGACATTGAGTCGGATCCAATTCTCGCAGGCGCAAAGATGATTGCCGAGGCATGGGACGCAGCTGGGCTGTATCAGGTCGGCAGTTTTGTCGGAGACAGCTGGAAAGAGTGGAATGGTCGCTTTCGCGATGACGTTAGAAGCTTCTTCCGTGCCGAGGACGGCTCCTCAAATCACTTCGCCGACAGGATCCTTGGTAGCCATGAAATCTACGGCCATGAGAAACGCGAGGCGGAACAGAGCGTGAACTTCGTAACATGTCATGACGGATTCACACTGAACGACTTGGTTTCCTACAACGATAAGCATAACGAGGCCAACGGCGAGAATAACCGTGACGGCGCCGATGACAATCGGAGTTGGAACTGTGGTGTCGAGGGCCCGAGCGACGACCCTGCCATTGAGAAACTGCGAAATCGCCAGGTGAAGAATTTCCTCACTGTCACGATTCTCTCTCTTGGCCTTCCAATGTTTTTGATGGGCGACGAGTGCCAGAGAACCCAGCACGGCAACAACAATGCCTATTGTCAAGACAATGAAATTAGCTGGTTCGACTGGTCCTTGCTCACAAAACACGCCGATGTCCACCGTTTTGTGAAATTGTTGATCGCCAGACGGCTGTTGCGACATAGCGGCGCAGAGCGCCAACGTATACCTTTGACCCAGTTGATCAAGAACGGAGTTAAGGGCTGGCATGGAGTCAGACTCAACCAACCGGACTGGACTCATCAATCGCACAGTGTCGCTCTCAGCGTGGAGCTATCAGAGGAAAATTTGCTCGCCCACTTTATCTTCAATGCATTCTGGGAACCTCTTGACTTTGCGCTCCCGCGCGTAGACGCGACCAGGCCATATCGATGGAGACGATGGATCGACACCTTTCTAGAGGCACCCCAAGATATAGCGGAATGGCACGCGGCACCGGCGATTCCTGAAGATACGTACCACGTTGGACCTCGGTCCGTGGTCGTTCTGTGGGCAGATTCTGGCAACAAGGCATACTAGCTGCCACCGGCATTCGGATTGCGCTCCTTTTGCAGTCCCGTGGTCATAACAGGCGCTTTACGGTGACTTATCCACTTGTCGATGGAAATGAACCCGCCAAGTTGCGCTCAATGGTCGAATCGAAGACCGGATCAACCAAATCTGGGTGCCATAAAACTCGCACCGGAATACTTACAGCGCCAACAGCGGCAATTACAATGAGTTACTGTTGCCGCAAAAATGCTGGCCTGTCACGGTAGCGCCCGTTGCCACGGGCAATTGCTGCACTACCCACCCTGCGGTTGGCTGCCGAGGGCTTCGGTCACCGCCCTCTTTACACGTCGCAAAGATCAACCGCTTCTCGCAACGAAGTCAGCGGATCTCGCGTGGGCACAAATTCGTGCGCCACGTACCCGTTGTAATTGGTCGCCGCGATCCCTCTCATTACCGCATCCCAGTGCACTTCCTGCGTGTTGTCCAGCTCATGCCGCCCCGGCACTCCGCCCGTATGAAAGTGTCCCAGCCACTGGATGTTTTTTTGGATCGTGCGAATCAGATCGCCTTCCATGATTTGCATGTGGTAGATGTCATAAAGCAGCTTCACGCGTGGCGAGTTGACCGCTTCCATCACCTGCACTCCCCACGCTGTGTGGTCGCACATATAATCGTGATGATCCACCTTGCTGTTCAGCAGCTCGAGGCAAATCGTCACCCCATTGTCCTCCGCGACTCTTTTTACGCGGTTCAGACCGGCAATCGTGTTTTTTGCCCCTTCCTCGTCGGACAGGCCCGCGCGATTCCCGGAAAATGTGATCACGTTGGGCACGCCCTCCTTTGCGGCTATCGGAATATTTTTGCGGAAAGCCTCCTCGATCTTCGCGTGATTTTCCATCCGGTTCAAAGCGTTGGGAATATCCCCGCCGCCGGCATACCCCATGCTGCAAATCAGCCCGTAGCGGCGTGGCACGCCCCACTCCTCCACACCCAGCAGGTCAATCGCCTTCAAACCCATCTCCGCGCTCCGCTGGCACAGCTCGTCCAGAGGAATTTTTTGGTAGCACCAGCGCGAAACAGACTGCTTGATTCGCCCCTTGCGAGGTGTTGCATGAATTGCCTGCGCCCACGCGGGCGCAGGGGGAAGCGAGGCAACGCAGGCCATAGTCACTCCCTTGGCGATGTCCTGTAACAGTTCACGGCGCGATACGTTGTTCATAGTAGCCCGAGTCTACCTGAGTGAGCCGATCCTGGCGAGTGCCTCTGCTGACTGCGCCCAATGGATTTCCGCCGCTGACATCCTAGTCCCGAACCAGCCTGCAGAATCCCTAGCCATCATCCCGGCGTCACTTACAGGGCCAAGGGGAACAAAAACTCCCCTCAAATTCGCAACCATTCACAACCGGCAACAATAGACTGGGATTGGATGTGCTGCGCAAGAGCGGCGTCGAGCCGAAGCACTCCGGATCAGGGGTTGAGGCGCTGGTCGAGCAGCACCACCGTGCGGTACAGCACTTCTGCGCCGTTGGCGATGTCCTCCGGCGACGAATATTCCTTCGGCGAGTGGCTGATGCCATCCTTGCTGGGAACGAAGATCATACCCATTGGCGAGACTTTGGCGACATTTTGCGAATCCTGGCCGGCGAAGCTGGGCAAGTCGATGCTCGCGAGCCCGGCGGACTTCGCCGCGTCGCGAATGGCGGCTTGCACGTTCGCATCCGCACGAGCTGAACTCACTTCGTCGGTCGCGTCACAATGGGTCTCGACGCCTTCCTCCTTATCCGTCTGCCGGAAACGCTCGGCGACGTGTTCCCACATACGCACGACTTTCGCGTTGTCGAGGTCGCGAAGCTCGACAGGAAATTCCACGCGGCCCGGAATGACGTTGGCAGCGCCGGGCTCGACCTTCATCAAACCGACGTTGCCGACCTGGGTGCCCGTTTCGCCGCGCACCACTTCGCGCACCGCGAGCACATCCTTCGACGCCGCCGCCAGCGCATCGTGCCGCCGATTCATTGGCGTTGTTCCAGCGTGGTTCGCAAAGCCGGAGACCACGCAGGCCCAGCGCCGCACTGCGACGATGCCCTGCACCACACCGATCGGAATTTCCTTCTCGTAGAGATTCGGCCCCTGCTCGATATGCAGCTCGAGCGAGGCCGCTAGCGCGCCTTGCGGGATGCGCGCGTAGGCGAGCATTGCAGGATCCTGGCGGTAGCGGCGCAGCCACTCAGCGAAAGTGATGCCCTGGTCGTCCTTGTGGTCGAGAATCTCCGGGCCGATTAGTCCTGCGGCGATGCCGGAGCCCAGCGTCCCAATGCCGAAGTGGTTTCCCTCCTCGTTGGTCCAAACCACAACTTCCAGAGGATGGCGCGTCTTGGTGTTTGATTCGTTCAAGGCGCGGATCACTTCGATCGCACCGAGAGAGCCGACGTCGCCATCGTAGTTGCCGCCATGCACGACGGAATCGATGTGTGAACCGAAGAGAATGACCGGGAGCTTCTGCGAGCCGTCACGATGGCCGAAGATGTTGCCGGCGGGATCGACGCGGACGCCAAGGCTGGCCTCCTTCATCAGTCCGATGACGTATTCGCGTGCGGCCATGTCCGTCTCGGAGTAGCCGAGGCGGGTGACGCCGCCGTCGGGATTGCGGCCGTACTCGCTGAGCTTGACGAGCGTGGATTGCAGACGCTGCGAATTGACGTGCATCTGGGGCGGGGCGCTTTGCGCGCACGTGGCGGCTGCAAGGGTTGCGGGAAGAAAGAGGCAGAAGAACACGAAGCTGGAACGGTAATAGCGCACGTTAATGGCCTCCGCGTGAGGTGCGCGCATTGTACATGCGCAAGGTTAGAAGTTCGAGCTTGGAAAAATGCAGGTAAGCTGAAAAGCAGACTCCGCTCCGCCTGCCTGCAGCAAACAAGCTTGGAATGACACGTTTCCCTAATTCCTGGTGACGGGCACGCCGGCCTTTCACGTAGTGGCGTCTGTAAAGTGATCGCGAGGCTGAGATCCAGCTTTCAGGCCGCGCAGCAGTGAACCCACCAATAGGCGGCTTTGGTTCTCTCCATCTTGCGATGTTTGCGAGGGGTTACGGGCAATACGGACGAAACATTTTTCAATCTGGACGCACGGAATGGACTCCAGCTGGGCAAGCGTAAAAGCCTTTGCCTTTAGAACTTCCGGCACCAAGGTTCCCCTCTCTGAAAATAACGTTCGAGACTGCTTTACACCTTTTGGCGGTTCCCAATTGCGAGCACCGGCATCGCAGACCGTTGGGCGCTCAAACCTGAAGGGTTGATACAGAACGGGCACGAGGCCACTATAGGAAGACAGTGTGCCCACAATGGTCGGTTCGTAAGGAAGTCATCGCACATCTCTTTGGACCTTGAATGCATGCGATAATCAGGCGTTCGATATGGATTCCAGACGCTTTCTCTTTGGCCTATTTGAGTTCGACACTGCAACTCTCGAGCTGCGCCGTGAGGGCGTGCCCATTCGTCTGCAGTCTCAGCCAGCGCAAGTTCTCGCGTGCCTTATCGAAGAAGCCGGTCGCGTCATCTCGCGCGAAGACCTGTGCAAAGCTGTCTGGGGTGAAAAGACGTTTGTGAATTTCGAGGGCAGCCTCAACTTCTGCGTCTCCCAGGTACGCTCCGCCTTGCAAGACAACCCCTTGCAGCCAAACTACATCCGCACGGTCCCTAAGAGCGGTTATCAGTTCATCGCTCCAGTTTGCCCGCTTTCTGCGAAACTTTCGGAAACAGGGAAAGTAGGCGACACACCACCTCGGGTGACAACTACCCGAATAGCCGTTCTTCTGTTATCGCCATTGGTCATGCTCATTGTGATCGCCTTCGCTGGCCTTCGTTTGCGATTCGTTAGGAACGCGGATCAATCGCCTATAGTGGCTATTTCGCGGTTCGATAACGAGACCGGCAACAGCGCTCTGTCAAGATTCGCTGACACGCTGACGGACACTGTTGTCGAACAAATGACCAATCAGACCAGCACCGGTTACCGCGTTATCGGCAACGCCCAGATTCTGCGGCTTCCGCGCGAGCAGCGAGACCTGCCGGCCATTGCTTCCTCGCTGAATGCTTCCTATGTCGTGCTCGGCCAGGTGCAGTCTAATGGCGCGCAAGTCCGAATTCTCGCCCATCTCATTCGTTTGTCTGACCAAACGCATATCTGCGTCGTTCGTATGGACCGCCCTATCGCTGACGTGCTTCAGCTTAATTCGGAAGTTGCCCACCGAATTGCAGCTGAGTTTTCCGCACGAATGTTGGCCAAACCAGGCCAAGCCGCCTCATTTTCACCAGCAAATCACTGATCCGGCAAGACTTAGTGCCTAAGTTCTTTCTAAGATGTGCAAGTCCCAATCTCGCTTGCACTCTCGGCTTTTGTTCGACACGCTGAGCGCGATGGCGTGCGGCAGGCCCACTCGTCAGTGAAAGTTGCGACAAAGACGGAGGTGTCTCGATGTTGAATAACCTGTCCCGGCGCAGTTTCCTGACGTCGGCTTCTCTCGCGCTTTCTGTGAGGTTTCCCGCATGGCTGGGCGAAACCGACACTTTGCATAGGAGGAGCACCCAAATGGTTGTCCGCGACACGTTTCCTGCACAGCCGCCGGAGTTAGTCCGCGACTTGGTTACGGTTTCACACTTCGATCTAAACCGTGTGAAAGAGCTGGTTGGCACACACCCATCCTCAGTAATTGCTGCCTGGGACTGGGGGTTCGGCGACTGGGAAACGCCCTTGGGAGCAGCTTCCCACATGGGCAACCGCCCTATCGCCGAATACCTGATCTCGAAAGGGGCGCCGACCTCGTTGTTTTCGGCAGCCATGCTTGGTCAGCTGGACCTGCTCAGAGCATTGGTAGCTGCTCAGCCCGGCATTCAGCGCATCCATGGACCGCACAGTATCAGCCTGCTCGCACACGCCAGAATGGGCGGTGACGCCGCACGCCCAGTCCTCGAGTTCTTGCAATCTCTGAAAGACGCCGACTCAGAATCTCCAGTTCCGCTCGAGGACACAGCGGCGAACGCACTCGCGGGAACTTACCAATTTGGCACCGACGATACGCATGAGGTTGAGGTGAACGCAGACATGAAAATGTACGCGGGCAAGATGTATACATACCCGCCCCAGCTAAACTGGACTCGAAAAGGCACGATGACGCGGCCGCTTTTCCATCTGGGAAACTTCACCTTTTATCCGGCGGGAGCACCCGCAGTTCGCATCCGCTTTGCGGTTGACACGGATCGAGTGAATATGACCGTCAACGATGGAGATTTTGCGTTTTCTGCAACGCGGAAACAATCGAAATTGTGAACCAACAGATTAGAGCAACTGCGAATGGGCATTTCGCTAGATGCTAAAGTGACGCATTACAGGCAGATCCCCGGTAATCCCCGGACCGTCATTACTTCGACACATTTTTAGGCAACCTAAATACAAAGACTTCTTATGCCGCCCGGTGAGCAATATACTACCGGCGGCCCAGCGTAGGAGGTGAGCCGTGCCTTACGTTGCAGAAATTAGCCGGACAAATCCAACGTGTTTCATCATTCTGCTCGACCAATCAGGCTCAATGGCTGACGGATTCGGCGGGAGCGAAGGGCTTCGCAAGTCTGATTTCGTCGCCGATTTAGTGAACAAGACCTTACATGATCTTGTAATTCGTTGCACAAAGGCAGAGGAGATTAGAAATTATTACCACATCTCCATCATCGGATACGGAGGCTCTGTGCAGTCGGCCTTCGCTGGTGCTCTCGGCGGGAAGACGCTCGTACCCATCAGTGAAGTAGCTGATAATCCGGCCAGACTCGAGACTCGCACGAAGAAGGTTCCTGACGGCGCTGGGGCGTTGGTGGAACACCAAGTGCGTTTCCCGATTTGGATTGACCCGGGTGCTTCGGGTGGCACTCCCATGTGTGCGGCACTTTCCCAAGCAAAGGTCCAGCTTGAACAATGGCTGTCGGAGCACAAGGATGGATTCCCGCCGACTGTCCTGCACTTAACCGACGGTGAATCTACCGATGGCGACCCTACTGCTCTTGGAAAGGAATTGCTGTCTCTTGGAACCTCTGATGGGTCTATTCTTCTCTTCAATTGCCACGTTTCGTCGCACCGCGCGGCCAAGGTGGAATATCCATCGGGAGATGCAGGCTTACCGGACCAATTTGCAAAGACCCTGTTTGGTATTTCAAGCACCTTACCTGAATCGTTCCGAAAGGCCGCTGAGCAGACCGGCGTGAACGTCTCTGAGGGTGGCAGGGGTTTTGTATTCAATGGCGACCCCGCATCAGTCGTTCAATTCTTCGAGATAGGCACACGGCCCGCAAATCTTCGATGATTCGGGTTCCTTACGGGCTTCGCATCCACAGGTTTCTTGCACCGAAGAAAGGCTCACAACCTGGGGAATGCGAGGATGCCATCGCCTTCCACGCAGGGCGAATGGTGTTTGCGGTCGCAGATGGAGCGACTGAAGCCTATGATTCGAGAAGCTGGGCTCGGCTCTTCGTCAGGGCTTGGGTGCGCATCCAGCCACCGGTATTCGAGATGCAGGAGTTTGAGCCATTTGTCAGAGACTTGGGTCGAAGGCTCCATCGGAAGTGGTCAAGGCGAAAACTGCCCTGGTACGCGGAAGAGAAGGTTCGGGGAGGGTCATTTACTGCCTTCGTCTTGCTGCATTTCTATATAGCGGGTGTGACTCTCCATTGGAAAGCAAGCGCCTTAGGAGACTGCTGCCTCATTCATCGGCGCAATCTGACGGATTGCAACGCTTTCCCCATTACTCGATCAGAGGAATTTGGTAGTCATCCAATCCTGTTGCCGTCCATCGAATCAAAACAGCGTCGCGCGCTAGATTCTGTGCAACATGCATCGGGTGTTGCAGCACCGGGAGATGATTTCTTGCTCGTCTCCGACGCTGTAGGTTCTTGGTTCCTGAAGCAACGGGAGAACGGTGAGGGTGAGACGACCAGGCTCTTTGACAGGCTGACAGAATCGAACGATGCTGATGGCCTTCAGAATTTCTTCGGTGACCTAAGAAGTACGGGTCAGATAAGAAATGACGACATCGCTGTGGTTAGAATAGAAGTCTATTAGCCGGGAATTCCTTCTGATTCCGCAGGGTCCCCGGTGCAACATCGCTGAATATTGAGGCAGCATTCTCTTATCTATGTCTTGGCCGACCGCAACCGATTACATGGAAGCAATTCAGCACCCCAAAACATGTTTCAAAGAGCAGGACTTACAAGACGGGGAGCCAGCGCTCGATCGCCTCGGCATGCCTTTCGTCTCGTCGGGTCAGTTTGCTTACGTTTTTAAGCTCAATCATCCGGCTGGCAAATCTTCAGCGATCAGATGTTTCCGGGGATTCATGGGCGACCGTGAGCGAAGATACAAAGCGATAGACCGCCACCTAGACTCTGTTGCCATCCCCGCACTCGCCGACTTTGAGTACGATGCTGAAGGAATCCTCGTCGGACCTAACAGGTATCCAATCCTTGTGATGGAATGGATCGATGGCCCTACCGTCGATGTGTACCTGGAGGCAGGACTTCAAAATCGCGCAGCAATCCTCCACCTCGCCGACCAGTGGATTAGGGTCGTGAAGAGCTTGAGAACTGCCCAAGTTGCCCATGGCGACCTACAGCATGGCAACATCATCGTCCAAAACGGAACATTGCGGCTCGTAGACTTGGATGGGATGTTTGTTCCCTCGATGTCTCTACCAAATTCGAGCGAAATCGGACACCGACACTATCAACATCCGCTCCGGGATCAATTCTTCTTCAACAACGATTTGGACAACTTCTCCGCTCTCGTGATTTATATTTCACTGATCTCACTGGCGGAACGTCCGGACCTTTGGAAGAGGTTTCACGATGAAAACCTTGTCTTCACATGTCACGATTTTCTGAGTCCGTCCAGCTCCCCTGCCTTTGCGGAAATCAAGAAGATTGGAGGAGAGCATAAGAGGCTTGCTGAAATTCTCGAAAAAGCCTGCAACTCCGGTCCCTCAAAGGCACCTGCACTCTCTGATCTCGTCGCCCCCAAGTCCAAGCTACCCTCTTGGATGGTTGAGCCAGCTGGTGTCGTTAGACCCACGAAAACGAGGGAGGTAATTCCCGGTCAAGCGCCGCGTGGTGGTGCTCCAGCGAGCACAGTAGCATCACCAGCTGGCACACCTGCGTGGTGGCAATCCCAGCGTCCTGCAACTGGTCAGCCACAGCCCGTTCAGCAGGCCGTGGCGCAGACACAGGGCGCACCCTCGGCTCCGCAGCAACCCACGCAGATTGATTGGAGGCGGGTGGGCGTTAACACCGTTTCTAAGACTCTGAAGTTCGGTTTGATCGGTTTATTGCTTGTAGGGGCCTGGTTTCCTCTGCTTAACGGAGTCTATGGTGACCTCGGCTTTCAAGCTCATTCCGGAGCGTTGACCATTTGTACTTACATTTTGGCAAGTTTGGCGTGTGGGTTCCTTATGGCACTTTGGAGCCAGAGGAGAGCGACGTCACCAACACCCGCCACTGCGCCTTCCTACGCGTCGGCACCAACGCAGTATCGCCGAACACGTCATTGGTCCCGACCAGGTCGTTGGTTGATAAGCCCGCATTCCACGCCCTTACAATCGGGATCCGTAATTGGCAGCAGAGCCCGTCTCATTTATCACAGGCCCAATTGCGAAGGGGCTCGCAAGATTTCTACGCGAAACAGAGTATTTTTTGCTTCGGCAGCAGCAGCCCAATCTGCAGGCTACCGAAGGTGCGGTGTGTGCTTACCTTAAGGGATATGCCAAAACGGAAAACACCGACAGACTAGCACGGTTTGTTGAATCCCCGTTCGTTGGTCGGAAATTGACTTTGCGTTCCCCCGAGAGCCAAAGGCGACACCCCACTCGGTCGAGCGTGACGTGAACCTCATGCAGCTTCTTGTGCCGGAGTTGCCCTATTTATCAAGCGGCCACTTCTTTTGGAGGCCTCCACATATTGACGGGCATGTCGTACGGATGGGGTCGGCCCTTTCCGGTTTCCACAAATTCCTTCAGGCTCAGCAGGAAAATGGCCCAGCCCATCGAGCAATGAGGAAACGCCTTCGCATCTTGCTGCCATCTGGAGTGCCGGAAATGCAGGAGGGTCCTCCCCTGGTCGCGGAAAATCTTGAATTCGATCTCGGTGCCAATCCAATCTCGTGCGCCTCCGTCAACCACGCGCCATCGCACAAGGTCATCGGGATTGAGCGCGGTCACTTCGATTACCGCGGCGCGAAAGCCGCTAAACCAGAATTCTAGTTTATTACCGACTGCGGACTCCCCCCTCACATCGGTCGTCCACCAGTGCGCAAGCCTTTGGACGTCAACCGCAGCTTGGTAAAGCTCAGATGGAGGAGCGTTGAAAGGGAGATTGCGCGCTCGACGGCATACAACAGCAGCCTACAAGAACCAATGAAATCGGCGCAGAAGCGCAATCGCTTTAGGGCTCGTTTTGGCTGGTTTTGTACCAGGACGGACAATTTCAGTTACGCTCGGGAGCCTTCTTGCCAGTAGGGCCTTTAGCAGGGACGAACTTCATGCAGTGGCAGGGTCGCTCCGTGGGGCTCCCCCACTTAGGAGTGTTGACAGAAAACGTGCAAATGCCCTCCAAGTGGATATGCCGTTCGTGACCGGAGGCACAAAGCTCTTGTTCTTCTTGGGCAGCCATGCGAAAAGGGTAACACGAGTGGAGCAGGAACGCGTATGTTAGCCTCGGCAACGGGTTACCGGATGTCCAACTCGACGGTTGTACGTCGCTCCCTTAGCAGTGCCCTTAGAAGCAGCATTCGCCCGATCATAGCGAGCCCGATTTTTTGGGGGGGAGGCGGAGGCTCAAGAGGGCTCAGCCACTTCTGCGCTGCTGTCGCATGCGGTTGCGCCCGTTGGTTTAGCGCCATGGCCCCATCCACAAAGGCATCCGCTTTGCCGATGCGGGCGTCCCATTCCTGATCGGTCGCCACCAGTTCGGCTTTCATGCGATAGAGAGATTCAGCA
>Ga0182035_10000258_pt1 | contig 23590 bp, 15 predicted proteins | sample flu12Cox44000170_FD_125969 | JGI IMG/M metagenome (GOLD analysis project Ga0182035, IMG submission 125969) | Lab enrichment of tropical soil microbial communities from Luquillo Experimental Forest, Puerto Rico - flux4day.12C.oxic.44.000.170 | ecosystem: Environmental > Terrestrial > Soil >...
GTTGCCGTGAAACGCCAGGTGCGCGGCAATGAAATTGGTTTTCGGATGCTGGGCGAAGAGATGGTTCCGCTCGGCGATAAGCGTCTCGAACGGCGGATATTTATCCGGCGGTCGCGCCCGTCCGGGAAATTGCTTCAACTCGAGCCAGCGCTCGTTGCGGTAGTCCCAGGGATCGAAAAAAGCCGAGGGCTCCGCGATGTGGATGAGCACGGGAATGCCAAGCTCGGCGCACTTGTCCCACACGGGATCGAATTCGGGATCGTCCGCGTGCACGCGCTGACCGTTGGCGTATTTCACATCCATCCCGAAATTCTTGAATATTTTCAGGCCTTGCGCGCCGCCGCTCTTGACGTCCTGCTCGAGCCGCGCGGCTGCGCGCTTGCCGTAGCCGGGGGTGTCGAGGTCGTCGTACCTCAGATTGGCAAAGACCACGAAGCGATCCGGGTAGCGGCCTTTCATGGTCGCGACGGTTTGCCGCAACTGGTCTCCGGTGCCGCCGCTCAAGTTCACGATCACGCGCAGGTTGATCGTGTCCATTTCCTTGACGAGCTGATCCACGTGCTGCGGCGTTGGGTTCGAGTGATGGCTGTGAATGTCGATGAACGGAAACCTCGCGCGTTCGATTTTGTGTTCCCTGGTGACCAGCGTGGATCTGGGCTGGTACTCCTCAATGCTCGGCGTGTGGGTGTAGTTCTTTGCCGCCCCGTCTTGCAGCGGCGTCCCGGCGCGCGCACGCCTCAGCAGCAAGACGGAGATGGAGGCAGCGATGGCGAGCGCAAGAATGAGAGTGCGATGGAATTTCATGAAGTTCCCCGAGGCTCCTCGTGTAGGACTTATCTTCGCACAGGAGGGTTAGCAGACTCTTTCGAAATCCTCCCTGTCTGCCGGGCTCTTCCATACGGAACACCATGCGGAATGGGGAGTTTGCGGTTGGGCAACTTGCCGAGGTTCGATTGGCGAGAAAGAAGACAGCCACCCTAAAATGATGCTGATGCCTCAAGCGAAGCTGGTGCGCAATGTGCTTTTGGGAGGGCTGGGCCTGGTAGCCGGCTTTCTGGCGTTGGCGATTGCCGCGCCTCTCGAGCCGCAGGTTCCCGGGCCACTCCTGGTTCTGCTTTCCCCAGGTTTGAAACTCGCTGAGCTGATTATGCCGGAAACGCACGGATCGCTAGCGTGGACGTTTGGCTGGTTCCTGCGCATTGCTATCCTGAGCAACGGGGTGTTTTATTACGCCATTTTTGCCCTGCTCGCACACCTTCTGGCCCGCCGACGCACCAGCTCTTGACCGCTTCGGAAAGAGCCGAAAGCGTCGACGGGCGGAGGCATTGGCCTCCGCCCATAGACCCGCGAACTCCTAGGAAGGGAGGCCGGAGGCACGTCAGTGAGTAACGGCCGGAAGTTCCGAGGGGTTGCGGCATAGAGGGTAGTGAGCCACGGCGCCCAATCATTTCATCCTGGTCCCCGACGGAGTCCTGTACGTAGCAGGGCCGGAACAACCGACAAGCGAGAATCTCGGTGTCAACGCGACGCGAGAAAGTCCTTGGATTCCACTTCGGCGCGGCACGCGCGCAGCACATCGAGAGTGTTCTGCCTAGATTTGCCATCGCGATCTTCACGATCCTCGGGCAGAAGATCGATCACATGGCCGAATTCATGCAGCAGGACTACGACCTGTGCACGAAATGAGCCGCCGACGTAGGGTCCGACCTGGATCCAGCGCGTACCGTGAAGGGTCAGGGGTCCCCCTTGGAATCGATCCTCGGCCACACTCGCGGCCGGGAAGAAGAAGGCGCCGTTTGCGTTGATGATCACGGTCGAGTCAGGCCCCCCGTCTTGTTCGACGCTGGCAACGTACGGATTGTAGATCATCTCGAAGCCGCCGGCCGCGGGGCCTTTCCGAATGTAGGACTCCCCCTTGCGGTCGACGGAGTAGGTAAGGGTTCGAAAGACGCCTGCGGGATCGGAATTCCTGGTGCGGTACCAACCGGTACAGGCGTTTTCCGTTTGCAGGATTTGCAGTACTTTGTCGCGAGCCCGAAGGATCACTTGACCTTGTTTTCCCATGGTGTTCAGATCGTCGCGCACGACGTCTCTGGACGCCGAGCACGGGGTGATGGCCTGAGTCGATCGATGGCAGGGAACAGCGGGCAGGGGGGCGGAGGTGGACAGCGCATGGCTGCAAGAGGCACTGCCGTTGCGGTAAGGGTCACCTGGCCGCGCGGTGATGGAACGATTCTCATTGACAGAGCAAGGATCGGGCGAAGAGGCAGGGCTTGGAAGGCCGACCGCGCTCGCCTCCACGCTGAAGAATCGCGCCGACTGGGAAAACGCGGGCGAACCGAAAAAAGCTGCTGCAAAAAGAACAACGACGGCCTGAACGCTCCTTCGAACGGGGTACATCTCTGGTCTCCCGCCCGGACGTGTAACTCACCACAGACCGCTCTGGAGTTTTCCCCTGATGGCCGTCAACCGGAGGCCCTCCAAGGAGCGGTTGAACCTTGGTCCGGGACTATTGGGAAGACGAATCTTGGCGGGAACAATCACCTTAAACTTTTCTAGAAAGATTCTTAGAGGAAGCTTAAGCGCCAAACGCGCAGGCGCGACTGAGCGAGAGCCTTTTCGATGGCTTTTCTATGAGCTAGGCGGCGCGAGTAACCTTGTTAAATTTAGAAAACCTCGATGCGGGCGCAAGGGAAACCCGGGAATCGATTCGAGGTCTGCGACTGAGATCCACGCGCCTTGACAGAGGATGGGCGAGGACCTACGCTGCAACACCTATTGCGGAAGGATGGACAGAGCGCAGGGAGCACAAACATGAACAGCACGAGCATGAGAATCCTAAGATTTGCGGCTCGCGGAGTTCTGGCTGCTTTCCTTTTCGGAGTTGCTGCGTCGCAGCTCACGCCGTTAAGCCGCGCGGACACCGACAAGCATGAAGTGACCGTCGAACGAAACGTCGCGGCCAAGATGCGCGATGGCGTCACGCTGCGCGCGGATATTTACCGGCCGAAGGCGGAAGGAAAATTTCCGGTGTTGCTGGTGCGAACTCCGTACGACAAGCAGGGGATTATCGACTTTGGACTCCGGGCAGCGGAGCGCGGCTACGTGGTGATCGCCCAGGATGTGCGCGGGCGATTCACTTCCGAGGGCGAGTGGTATACGTTCAAGAATGAATCGCAGGACGGCTACGACACGGTGGAATGGGCGGCGGCGCTGCCATACTCGAACGGAAAAGTGGGGATGTTCGGCGGATCCTATGTGGGAGCGACGCAATACCTCGCGGCGATTACCAAACCGCCGCATCTGGCCGGGATTTGTCCCACGGTGACGGCGTCCAATTATCACGACGGATGGACCTACCAAGGGGGTGCCTTCGAGCAGTGGTTCAATGAGTCGTGGTCCAGCGGATTAGCACTGGATACCATGCGGCGGCGCACCGCGAAAGGCATGAACCCTCTAGACGGAAGCAAGGTATTGCCGCTGCTTTCCTACCCGGTGCTCGAAGCGCCTTCGTCCAACGGCGTCGCGACCTACTTCACGGATTGGCTGGAACATCCGAACTACGACCGTTACTGGAAACCGATTTCGATTGAAGACCACTACGCGGACATCCAGGTACCGGTGTTCGGAGTGGGCGCGTGGTACGACATCTTTCTGGGCGGAACGCTGCGCAATTACGTGACGTTGAAGACGGAAGCTGGAACGGAAGCGGCGCGGAAAGGACAAAGACTCGAGGTCACGGTTGGCGGACACGCCGGAGGCGGCAGAAAAATCGGAGCGGTCGATTTTGGAGAAAAATTGCCGAACGATGATGAAGAAGCGATGCTGCGCTGGTACGACTGGCTGCTGAAGGGCGAAGCCAACGGGATCGAGAAAGAGAAACCGGTCAAAATCTTTGTCATGGGAAAAAACGAGTGGCGCGAGGAAGACGACTGGCCGCTCGCCCGCGCGAAGAGCACGCGCTACTACCTGCACTCGGCCGGAGCCGCGAATGGATTGAGCGGGAGTGGGGTGTTGAATACGGTTCGCCCGGCAGAGGAGAAGGCCGACCAGTATGTGTATGATCCGAGTGATGCCGTGCCGACAATCGGCGGGCCACTCTGCTGCCAGGCGTTGCCAACGGGAATTGGCCCGCAGGATCAGCGGCCGGCCGAGGAGCGCCATGACGTCTTGGTTTATACGGCGACGCCGTTCGCGAGGGACACCGAAGTGACCGGCCCAGTCTCACTTGATTTGTACGTAAGCAGCTCGGCAGTGGACACGGATTTTACCGGGAAGCTCGTGGACGTCTGGCCGGATGGCTTTGCGCAGAACCTAACGGAAGGAATCCTGCGGTTGCGTTACCGCAATTCGCAGGAAAAACCGGCGCCGGCAAATCCGGGCGAGACGTATCGCATCACCGTGGATTTGTGGGCAACAAGCAACGTGTTTCTGGCTGGGCACAGGCTCCGGCTGGAGGTTTCCAGCAGCAATTTCCCGCGGTTCGACCGCAACATGAATACGGGAGAAGAGCAAGCGCGCGCTACGCGCATGATCAAAGCCACGAACGCGGTTTATCACGACAAGGCGCATCCCTCGGCGGTGGTCCTGCCCGTCCTGCCTCGAGGCGCCGGCATTTCTTATCCTTTGTAAAGGCCAGAGCAGGCTAGATCTCGAAACCCATGAGACGCATGAGCTCGAGTGCGTTGCTTTTTGCGATCACTCCTTCGCGGAGTTGGTAGTCGAAAAACATTTTCCCGTCCTTGACCTGGTCTTCGAAATGCATGTTGCGCACAAAGCCGTTCGCGGAACCCGTGATCTCGGTTAAGGCCAGATCGTGAGTGGTGACGACGCCAATGGCTCGCTGGTTGAGGAGAGCTTTCAATAAACCTTCGGCGCCGATTCGGCGGTCCTTGCTATTGGTGCCCTCCAACAATTCGTCAAAAAGGAACAAAAGGGTTGTCGCGTCCTCGGTCAACTTGAACACCCGCCGGATTTGCAGGATCTCGGTGTAGAAGCCAGAGCGGCCTTGTTGCAGAGAATCGGTCCTTCGAATGCTCGTGCCCACCGAGAGGGGTGAAAGGCGAAGCGATTTCCCCCGGATGGGCGCGCCGGCCATGGCCAGGACCGCATTGCTGCCGATGGTGCGAAGCAACGTGCTCTTTCCAGACATATTCGAACCGCTCACGAGCATCACGCGTATGTCTCGGTCGAGCCGCACGCTGTTTCGAATAGATTTGGAGTCCGGAATCAGGGGGTGCCCCAGGTTCTCGCCGATGAAAGTCGTGGACGATTCATCGGCGAACTCAGGAAAGGGATCGGCGGGATGTTCGAACGAATAAGCAGCCAGAGAAAGCAGCGCTTCCATTTCCGCTGCGGTGTCCACCCAGGCACGCATGCTATGCCCCCAGCGCCGGCGCCAGGCATCCGCAGTGAATGCAACCTGGAGAGTGTAGAGGAGTGGAAGGTCAACGAGGGCCGCCAGAAGATTTTGCCGGGAGTCGACCCAAAAGATGATATTCGCCAGACTTCGCATCACCCTCGAGGACAACTTTAGGTGAGCCTTGAGTGGTGCACAAAGCTTCTGCAACCGAGGCGAGGCAAACGGTTCCCTTTCCAGCAGGTTGAGGATGTTCGAGAAAAGGACCAGCCCTTCGGCATTGCAGTTGACTCCCTCGATCACCGCTTTGGCGCTTTTTCCCAGCCGCCGATAAAGGATCCCTTCTAGCAGCAGAACGAAGAAGAGAGGCCAGACGATCGAGGTCCGATAGGAATAGACGGCAGTGGCAACGGCGGCGACTGCCAAGGCAGAAGCAAGGCCCCGCCAAACGTTCCCGGGTAGCCCAGGCGCATCCTCGGCCCAACCTACCAAGGATTCGGGATCCAGGCGAGGCCGCAATCTTTCGCCGGTGACGGCCAGGTTTTCCCGAAGATCCAGTTTTTCGCGGAGCTCAGCGACCAGCTCCTGACGGGCAAGAACTACCGGTTTGGGGGAAGGCCGGCGGAGCCAGTCTGCCAAGCGATTCTCGCCCGTGGGAAGCCGTGCTGTCGAAAGCAGCTCGAACAAGCTGCCTTTGCCAAACAGGTCGAGATCTTCGGCGTAAACATGATCGTCAGTGCGAAACCGGTCGCCACTTTGCCCCGTTCCAGGCCAGCGGTCTTCTATGCGCGCAATGCCGTGGCGGTAATAGTCCGCTGCGGCGGACGCGCGGGTTTTCGCGCGAATGACGAATTCATGCACAAGCGCCAAGGCCAAGTAGACCACGACCAAAACAAGCACCCAGTATCCGCGAAGCAAATCCCTCGACAGAAACAGGTACGCCACCAGAAAGCCTGCCACCACAACCAACAATTTCAGGTTTCCGATTCTCCCGTGAAGGAGATCTTTGGCTGACAGCGTCTTCTGACGCGAGTCCAGTCTGCTCGAGTATTCTTGACGCGGGTCAAGCACGCTCACGCTCTCAAGAGAACAGGAAGAGTTTACCAAATGCGCCGTAAGGCTCCGTTCTTGAGAACGGGGATCGAAGGCGCAGGTTTTTGGTATATAGCGCGCCCCGGAAAGCATCAAGAGAAAAGGCGCAGATTGACGGGAGCACCCTCTAAGGCGAGGAGCTTCGATTTGGTCGAGCGTCCACCGTGCGCAGAAAATCCGCCAGGCTTGCCGCCGGCAGCGGCGACGCGATGGCAGGGAATGAGGATCGGGACCGGGTTCTTTGCCATCGCCTGGCCAACCTCCTGAGCCGCATTGGGCTGGCCGACCGCTTTCGCGATTTCGCCATAGGTGCGCGTTTGTCCCGGAGGAATTTCGCGAGCGGCTTCGTACACCTGGCGGAAAAACGGAGCCACATCGCTTAAGTCCACCGCGACACTGCGAAAATCCTGAACTTCCCCTCCCAGATGACGCCGAATTCTTTCTGCGATGGCCACGATCTCCGGCGGCGGGAGGCTCGGCCGGTTAGCGCTGGACTTCCGAGCGATGCGGGATTCCGTGGCTTCGGGCGCGGCTTCCGGAAGCTGAACCGCAGTGACCACGGGTCGTGAAGCAGAATCCGCCGGTTCGCGCCAGGCAATGCCGCACGTGCCGAGCGGAGTCTCAAACAGGCAGTAGAAAGCGGGCTTCATGGGTAAGCTGCGTCTCTAGAGCGTGACGGAACCGGTGAACTCCGGCCTTTCTCTCGTTGTGATGCTCGGAGCGGCGCGGCGGTTATTTGAGCGGTTTGAGGCGGGCACGAAGTTCACGAAGTTTCGATCGCTTGTTTTCTGGCCGTAACACTCGTATCCTTCTCCTTCCCGCATCTCGAGGGATGTCCGAACATACTTCCTTCGCTGGCAGTGGCGGGGTCAGGTCGCGTCAGTGCTCGGGCCCTACTTTCCATTCTCCCGCTCACCGGACGGTAGGCCGGGCCTGTTGATTGGCTAAGTCTTCTTGCCGATTCCTCTAGTCCGAAGGTGACGCGTGGCAACTCCTCAGCAAGCCGCCTCCGATGATCCCGTGAAGCGGGACGCGGTGCTCGCCGCGTGGGTGCGTGACGCTCGAAAAAGGACACTGGAAGTGGTCGAGGACTTGTCCGACGAGCAGCTCCTCGGGCCGCAACTGCGGATCGTAAATCCCTTGTTGTGGGAAATCGGTCATGTCACCTGGTTCCAGGAAAAGTGGGCGCTGCGGCAAGCGGGTGGAGCGGCGCCAATGCGGGCTGACGGCGACTCACTGTATGATTCGGCGGCCATCCCACACGATACACGTTGGGACCTGCCGCTACCTTCGCGTGATGACACGCTGGCTTACATGATTGGGGTGCGGGATCGCGTGCTGGAGCGGATCGGTCGGGGAAACCTCACCGAGAGCGACCGTTACTTCATCACCCTGGGAGTCTTCCATGAAGACATGCACACGGAAGCCTTCACCTATACGCGGCAGACGCACGGGTGGAGGGCGCCGGTTTTTTCCGGACTGGAGCCAGTAAGTTCCGGCGAGACTGGGCCGCTACGCGGAGACGTGGAAATTCCCGGGGGACGGTTTCTGCTGGGGGCGCTTCGCGAAGAGCGCTTTGTCTTTGACAACGAGAAGTGGGCCCACGCGGTCGAGGTGCAGCCGTTTGCGATCGCCCGCGCGGCGGTCACGCAAGCGGAGTTTTTGGAGTTCGTCGAGAGCCAGGGCTACCGCCGGAGGGAGTTCTGGAGCGAGCCAGGCTGGGGTTGGCGTGAGAACGCGGGCGCGGAGCATCCCGTGTACTGGAGGCGCGAGAGCGCGGGACGCTGGCTGCGCCGTAATTTCGACAAGTGGGTGCCGCTCGAGGCGCGCCTCCCGGTGCTGCATGTGAACGGGTGGGAGGCGGAGGCATTCTGCAAGTGGGCGGGACGAAGGCTGCCGACTGAACTGGAATGGGAAGTGGCCGCGGCGGGCGAACCCGCGGATTCGCGCAGGGAACTCGCGGGAGTGAAGCGACGCTTTCCGTGGGGCGACGATTCACCCCGCGCGGACCACGCCAACCTGGGCTGGCGGGCCATGGGCACCGTAGATGTTGGCGCGATGGCAGCAGGAGACAGCGCCTTCGGCTGCCGCCAGATGATCGGAAATGTGTGGGAATGGACGGCCAACGACTTCGCGCCCTATCCGGGATTTGTAGTCGATCCGTATCGCGAATACTCGCAGCCCTGGTTCGGCACGCACAAAGTACTGCGCGGAGGCGCGTGGCCGACGCAGCCGCGGCTGCTCCGCAATACCTGGCGGAACTTCTACACCCCGGATCGCCGCGACGTTTGGGCGGGATTCCGCACCTGCCGCGCGCCACAATAACGAGTGAAAATCAAGCTAGTCACGCCAGCACCCGCACGGGTCCACACGGGAAACCGGACGACGGCGGACCGCTGGGCGCGCTTGCTCGGAGAACTGGGGAACGACGTAGGCGTCCATCAGGACTGGAACGGCGAAGAATGCGACTTGCTGATTGCGCTGCATGCCCGGCGCAGCTTTCCTTCGGTACAACGTTTCCGCCAGGCGCACCCGCGCACCCCGCTGATTCTCGCGCTGACCGGAACCGACGTCTACGGCGACCTGGAGAAGGACGCGGAGGCAAAGCGTTCGCTGGAGTTGGCGACCAGGATTGTTGTCCTGCAAGACCTCGCAGTTGCGGCTCTTCCCCAAGGCGCGCAAGGAAAAGTGCGCGTGATTTACCAATCAGCCGAGCCCCCTCTGACTTCTCCGCCGCGGGAAGTGCGCTCGTTCCAGGTCTGCGTGCTGGCGCACCTGCGATCGGTCAAGGACCCGCTGCGAGCGGCGTATGCAGTACGCGACTTGCCGGCCTCGTCAAGGATTCTGGTGCAGCACGCAGGAGCCATTCTTGACCCGGATTTTGCCGGGCAAGTGGAAGCCGAGCAGCGCGCCAATCCGCGCTACCGGTGGTTGGGACCGCTAACGCACGAGCAGGCCCTCGATCTGCTGGCGCGCTCGCACCTGCTGGCGCTCACGTCGCACCTCGAGGGCGGTGCCAACGTCGTCAGCGAAGCTATCGCCGTCCGCACTCCGGTGATTTCGTCGCAGATACCGGGCTCGGTTGGCATCTTGGGAAAGGACTATACCGGATACTTTCCCGTCGGCGACAGCGCTGCCCTTCGAGAGCAATTGAAGCGCGCGGAATCTGACGACGGGTTTTATCGAGACCTCCAACAACAGGTGGCAGAGCTGCATTCGCTGGTCGGCGCGGCCCGCGAGCGCGAAACCTGGCAAGCCTTACTGCGCGAACTCGGCTGACAAACTGCGGTGTTCTTCCGCGTCTTCCCGGATCACGCCGCGACCGGAGCGGACATATGGCGCCTGCTCTCAAAACGAACTCACCCCGGTGCCTTTTCGCCTTCTTGACACGGCCGCGGTTCGGTTGTTAACTCGGCGCGCGAGGAGGCCTTGATGATAACGATGACACCGAAAGTGCGCTTGCTTGCGACACTGAGAGTAGCCGGTACCTTGTCTGCGGCGGCATTGATCGTCGGCGCTGCCCCGTCGCTACGGGCACAGGAGATTTCGCACAAGCTTACGGTCATGGATGAGTTTCAAATTCAAACGCCTACTGACCCGCAGATTTCGCCCGACGGAAAGAAAATCGTTTACGTGCGAAGGTTTGCCGACCGAACAACGGACAAACGCTATGCGAATCTCTGGATCATCAGTAGCGACGGTACCGACCACCGGGCACTAACCACGGGTAACCGCAGCGATTCCTCGCCGCACTGGTCGCCAGACGGCACGCGCATCGCTTATCTCTCCGACGCCGACGGCAAAACGCAGCTGTACATTCGCTGGATGGACACCGGCCAGACGGCGCGCATCACCGATCTCGAGGATTCACCCGAAGCCATCGCCTGGTCGCCGGACGGAAAGATGCTTTCGTTTTCCGCGCTGGTTCCCGGCAAGGGCCCGCACATCGCTGACCTTCCTGCACCACCCGCCGGAGCCAAGTGGGGGGATCCGCCGAAGGTGTACGATCGCCTCGTGTATCGGTTCAATGGCGTGGGTTATCTCAACCCCGGGTTCATGCAGGTGTTTGTTGTAAGCGCGGATGGCGGCGCGCCGCGGCAAGTCAGCAACGGCAACTTCCCCAATGGGGGAAATGAATGGAGCCCGACGCGCGCGAACTGGACTCCCGACGGCAAGTATCTGATTATCTCGGCAAACCGTCATCCGGAATCGGACCACGCGTTCTTCGACACGGAAGTTTACGAATTCAACCTCGCCGACGGCGCGGTGCGCGCACTCACCAACCGCAAAGGACCGGACAACGCACCGGAAATCTCTCCGAATGGAAAATGGATTGCATACACCGGCTTTGACGACCGCCTCCAGGGCCACCAAACGACCAAGCTTTATCTGATGAACCGCGACGGTACGGGCTCGCACTCGGTTTCCGACAAACTGGATCGCGATATCCAGAGTCCGCAATGGGCTCCCGACAACAGCGGCGTGTTTTTCCAGTATGCCGATCAGGGGGATACCAAGATTGGATTCTGCACGAGCGACGGAAACTGCAAAAAGGTCGCCGACCATGTTGCTTCCACGACGAGCGCTTACGGCGGCGGTTCGTTTTCCGTCGCGCGCACGGGGCTCATCGCCATGACTTATGGCCGTACGGACGACCCCGGCAACGTTGCCATTCTGACGAACGGCGCGATGAAAGTGCTCACTTCCTTGAACGAAGAGTTGCTGGCGCAGAAAAAGCCCGGGCACGTGCAAGAGATTTGGTACGAATCATCGAAGGACAAGCGCAAGATCCAGGGCTGGATCGTTCACCCGCCGGATTTCGACGCCTCGAAAAAATATCCGCTCATCCTCGAAATCCACGGCGGGCCCTTCGCGGACTACGGCGACCGCTTCGATTTTGAAAAGCAGGCGTGGGCCTCCATGGGCTACGTGGTGTTGTACACCAATCCGCGAGGCAGCACGAGCTATGGCGAAGAATTCGCTAATCTGATTCACCACGCGTATCCCGGCGACGACTTCGACGACTTGAACAGCGGCGTGGACGCGGTGGTGGCCAAGGGCTACATCGACACGAACAATCTCTTTGTGACGGGCGGCAGCGGTGGCGGAGTCCTCACCTGCTGGACCATCGAGCACACCGACCGCTTCCGCGCGGCGGCTTCGCTCTATCCGGTCATCAACTGGTACAGTTTCGTACTGACGTCGGACATCCCCTGGGTTGCGCAATACTGGTTTCCCGGCAATCCCTGGGACAACACGGAGCAGTATAGGCAGCGCTCGCTGACCAATCTGGTTGGCAAAGTCAAAACGCCGACGATGGTGATGACCGGCGAGGCAGACTACCGCACGCCAATTTCCGAGGCCGAGCAGTTTTATGAGGCTCTAAAACTGTTGAATATCGAGGCCGTGCTCGTGCGCGTTCCCGAAGAGCCGCACGGCATCGGCCGGCGCCCGAGCCACCACATCGCCAAAATGTTGTATGTGGCCGGGTGGTTCGAGCAGCACAAAGCAAAGTAGCGCGGGTTTTCCGGAAACGGCGCCGAGGTGTTTATGCTGCGTTTAGGTTCGGAAGTCTAGAACTAGTCCGGCCTCGCAGCCGGCCAAAAGGGACTGCGAATCTAAGAGAGAGAGCAAATCATGCGTAATAAACTGAATTGCTTCCAAATGACCAGCGCTCTTTTGATCGCCATCGGTTTTTGCCTGTGCCCACTGCCACTTTCCGCCGCGCCTTCGCCGGGCGCGTCCGGCTACAAGGTGATCAAGACCGTGACAGTTGGTGGCGAGGGCGGCTGGGATTACGTTTACGTGGACAGCGGCGCGCGCCGCGTGTACATCTCGCGGGGCACGCACACCGTAGTGATGGACGCGGACACTTACGCGGTGGTTGGCGACATCCCCGACACGCAAGGCGTGCACGGCATCGCCATCGCCAGCGATTTGGGGCGCGGCTTCACGAGCAACGGCCGCAGCAACGACGTCACGATTTTTGACCTAAAGACACTGAAGCCCATCGGAAATGTGAAGACCGACGCGAACCCGGACGCCATTGTCTACGATCCGGTGAGCAAGCGCGTGTTCACGTTTAACGGGCGCGGAAACAACACCACCGCCATCAATGCCGCGGACGGCACGGTTGCGGGCACGCTGGCCCTCGGCGGCAAACCCGAGTTCGCCGCGGTGGATGGTAAGGGAAGCATCTTCGTGAACAACGAAGACACTTCCGAAATCATCGAGATCAATGCGCAGAAAATCACCGAGACGCATCGCTGGCCGCTGGCGCCGTGCAAATCGCCTTCCGGCCTGGCAATGGACACGAATAACCGGCGGCTGTACTCGGTCTGCGATGACAAAGTGTCCGTCGTGGTCAATGCCGACACGGGCAAGGTTGTGGCCATGCCCGAAATCGGCAAGGGGCCAGACGCCGCGGCCTTCGACCCGGCGTCGAACGCCTTCTTCGCTTCCTGCGGCGAGGGCGTGCTCACGGTCGTCCATCAAGATTCGCCGGATAAATACACGGTCGTCGAAAACGTGCCAACCAAGCCGAGCGCGCGTACCATGGGCCTGGATTTGAAGACGCACAAGATCTTCATGCCTGCGGCGGATTTTGATCCGCCGGCCCCCGGAGAACGCCGCGGCAAAATGAAGCCCGATTCGTTCGTCATTGTGGTCGTGGGGAAGTAGGCGTTCCCTTCGGGAAGTTTGCGTCGAGGGGTGGCCGGAAGAACCGCGCCACCCCTTTTCCGCTTGAAACTCGCGCTGAAACACATGTTTCACGCGGCACTTGCCTTTGGCAGCAACGTTGTCCTGCAAGTCTCGGCCCCTGTTGCGCTTGCAGCTTGAGGTTCCTCTAGAAGCGCTTTCGTATCCCTTTCGCCACGCCAACAAACGTTTCCATTTTTTGGATCGAGCAAATTAGTTGTTGACAGCGGTCCGCGAGTCGGTGTATTTGCACACCCACAGTTTGTGCGAGTGGGTCTGCGAGTGAGCCAAAAGGCACTGTCGCTCCCTGGCTGCAAGTCTATTCCTATGTCTAGTGCGGGTGTGTGTCGCAGGCGAATCAGTGTCGTCTGTGCCGCAGGAGCTTCGCGGTGTGTTTGCTTGAGACAGACTTGCGTTTTCAGAGGCGGTCAGAACTTCGGTTCTTCTCGCCAACTCTTATAGTTTTTGCGGGTGGAGGCGTCATGAAAATCTTCAAGAGTCTTGCCATCGCGTTGGCCCTGCTGGCCGCGTTCCTGTGGAATGCGCCAGCCTGGGGGCAAACGTCTAACACAGCGCTCGTACTAGGAACAGTAACCGACCCCGGCGGAGCAGTCGTTCCGAACGCCAAGGCGCTGATCACGAACATCGCGACGAATGAGTCTAAGGAAACGGCAACGAACTCCGCCGGTCAGTTCAGCTTCCCCGGGACTGCCCCGGGCACATACAAAGTCGCAATTTCCAAGGCTGGTTTTGCCAACTTTGTGGTAGCCAATCTCGTAGTGGACGTGAACAAAAGCTATACGGTGGACGTGAAGTTGGAAATCCGTTCTTCGGCTGAAACCATTGAGGTTTCCGCCGGAGTCCAAGCGGAGTTGGAGACGGCTGACGCCGTCGTGGGAGGTGTCGTCGGCGGGCAGATGCTCAGCAGGCTGCCTACTTTGAACCGTGATGCAACCGAACTGCTCACCCTGCAACCAGGCTCCACTCCGTATGATGCCACCGGCTTCGGGAATAATGGCGGCACCATTGCGGGTGCGCGAAGCGACCAAAACACGACAACATTGGATGGAATCGATATCACCGACAACGTGATCGCGGGCGGTGCAAATGAAGCTCCCATCATTCCTGCTGCGGTTGAGACCATGGATGAATTTCGCGTCGGCGTGACCAACGCCAACGCCACGTTCGGCCGTTCTTCGGGCGGTCAGATCACACTCATAAGCCAGAGCGGCACGAACAGCTACCATGGCTCGGCCTATTGGTTTCACCAAAACGACGACCTGAATGCCAACACTTGGGAGAACAATCACACCCCCGTCATCGACCCGGTGACGGACAAGGTCAAAACAACTTTCACCCCGAGGCCGGAACAGCGAGATAACCGCGGAGGCCTTAGCATCGGTGGACCTCTCAGGCACGACAAGACATTTTTCTTTGGAAACTACGAAGTCCGACGCTTCTTCCAGTCGCTGGAATTCACGCGGCTGGTGCCAAGCGCAACGTTGAAGCAGGGCATCCTGACCTTTGGGGGCGTGCAATACAACTTGGCAAACTCGACAGCCTGCGGGTCGGGCGGCAATCTTCCATGTGACCCACGAGGCATTGGTATCAGCCCCACGGTACAAGCCGTTTGGAATCTTATGCCTACGGGAAACGACAACACGGTCCCGGGTGCGGATGGCGTGAACATCCTGGGGCTCCGCGGAAACGTCCCTGCTCCAACAAAGAACGATGCGGTGTCCTTCAAGCTCGACCACGCCTTCACCAACAAGGTGCATTTCTTCGGACGATATTCCTATTTTCGGAGTCTCACACCCAACGGCGGGCAAATCGACCTGAGGGGCAGTGCGCCAACAAATCCGAGCGATTCCAATCTCCGGGGTGATTCCATCATCTCCGGTCTCGATTGGCAGTTGCGCCCGAACCTGCTCAACACCTTCCGCGGCGGTTGGGTACGCAGCCGACAGGACTTTACAGTCATCCGCCCAAGCTCTTCAGCCGCGGAGCTAAAACTGCCCGGCACCGCTTCCAGCGCGTCTCAGACCGGCTACATTGCGCTGGCTCCCGGCCTTGCTACTGGCTCGGGTTTCTTGGATACCGTGGTCGACGTTGATACGCAGCGCGCGCGCCACCAGGCGATCTACGATAGCAACAAACAATATGGCGATTTTTTGACCTGGACCAAGGGCAAGCACACCATCGTGGGTGGAGGAGAAATGCGTTGGTTGCCTACAATTCACGACCGAGACGATAAGGTTATTGGTTCATTGAATTCGCTAGTAGCCGCTATCGACGGAGATCATAACTTTGCGATTCCCACCGCCAACCGGCCGCCGGGTATTGCAGCTTCTGAGGTAACCAAGTGGGATCGCCTGTATGCTGCCTCCCTGGGATTGGTCGACAACGTGGGCATCCTGACCGCCAGCGACGGGAACCTCAACCCGCTGCCTTTTGGCTCAACCTTGATCGCTCGCACCACCCTGCGCGCCTATGACTTCTTTTATCAGGATACCTGGCGCATGAAACCTTCGCTGACGTTGACCTATGGCCTTTCCTACGGGTGGCAAACCACGCCTCAAGAGAGGGACGGGAAACAAACATTCATGGTTGACGCCGGCAGCGGAAACCAGATCTTTACCGCCAAGGATTATCTGAATGCAAAAGCGGCAGCCGCGGCCGCGGGGAATTTTTATGACCCAACCATCGGATACCTGCCGATTCGGAGCTCTGGCCGCAACAACGTGATGAATGTGGATTACGGGGATTTTGCGCCTCGTTTTTCGATTGCTTGGAACCCTTCCTACCAGCGTGGTTTCCTCGGGCACCTCTTCGGAGACCGCAAGACCGTTGTCCGTTCCGGTTACGGCATAGCCTACGACCGCATCAACACGGTCGGCAGCGTCATTATCCCGATGCTCGGCGTCGGATTCGCTCAGACTCTCACTGTCGCGGCGCCAGGATGCGCGGCGAGCGCCACGCCGGGGGCCAATTGTGCCGTCAATAAAACTGCAGGCGCCTCGATCTTTCGCGTGGGCGTGGATGGTGCAATCCCGACCCCTGCCCCGCTTGGCAAGCAAGCCATACCCGTGGTTCCGCAGGGGTTTTTGGCCGAAACCCTAAGCTTTGCCAACGACCCCGACTTCAAGGTAGGTCGCAGCCACATGGTGGACTTTACCATTCAGCGAGAGATGCGCGGCAACATGTTGCTAGAAATGGGGTACATCGGTCGCTTCGCGCGGGACCTGCTAAACAATGTTAACTTCAATTCGTCACCGATCATGTTCAAAGATAAGGTTTCTGGACAGACTTTTGCCCAAGGATACGACGCCCTGAGCGCCCAGGTCCTCAATAAACAGACGATTACGCCTCAGCCCTGGTTTGAAAATCTCATTCCGCTTGCTGCGTGCAACGGAGTACTCGGAGTTTCGGCCACGAGCTCGACGAGCTGCCTGGCTGAGGGTGACGCCGGGGACTTCACCAGCTTCAACGTCTCCGATCTGTTTTTGATTATGGATATAGTAAGGGGGCTCGGAGCCGGCCTGCCAACTTTTAACAACCTAAATATTCTCGACATGTTCGTCCGCACGCATCGCGACTTCTCGAACTACAACGCGGCTTTCCTGGCGTTACACAATCGAGGTTGGCACGGTGTGCAGTTCGATCTTAACTACACCTACTCCAAGTCGTTGGACCAGATCGGAACAGTGCAGAACTCCGCCAGTTACTTTGCTTCCAGCTTCAATCCCGCGTACGAGTATGGTCCTTCGTTTTTCGACCGGACGCATGTTTTCAATCTGACTTACAACTACGATCTTCCCTTCGGAGGTGGACATCGGCTGGGCAGCTCAAACCACGAGTCGTTAAACAAAATCATCGGTGGCTGGTTCACTTCTGGCATTTTCCGGGCGAATAGCGGCGCTCCTCTAACGGTGGTCCAAGGCCAATCCGGAAGTTCTTTGGGTGGCGGGCTGATCTTCGGCTTCGCACAAGCCGCCATTCCGTTGAGGAATCCCAGCTCCATCGGCGGCGGACTGAACTCATTACCGTGCGCTGGACCGGGCAATCCGGGCTCAACCGCTGACGGCCCCGGCTGCCAGTCGCTTTATCCCCCGGGAACGACTCTGAACGGAACGGGGCTTGATTACTTCAAAGATCCCTCTGCGGTTCTCAAGGATTTCCGGCCCATCCTGCTAGCTTCCGACGGCAGAACCGGCCGGAGCCGACCTCTTCGCGGTTTTGGTCTTTGGAACTTCGATCTTCGCATCGGAAAAGAGACCAAAATCCACGAGCGTTACAGCTTTGAGTTTTCGGCTGCTCTATTCAACGCGTTCAATCACGTCAACTTCCAAGACCCAACCCTGGACCTCACCAACCTTCCCACGTTCGGCGTGGTGTCACAGTCCTTGACCCCGGCCAATCGAAATGCAAGCAGCCGTTGGGTTCAGCTTGGTTTGCGTTTCAACTTCTAGTTCGAAGCTGCAGAATCAAAAGGGGAGAGCAAGAGCTCTCCCCTTTTTCATTTCCGCCCCAGTTGCGGATTTCCTCTGGCAGCAGGCCAACCGATGCCAAAAGCAAAAGCGTCCCGGCGGGAGGGGCGCCGAGACGCTTTTCGTTGGGGGTTGAGGGAATTTAGGGCCTTCGAGGGAACTCTTTTCTTGGTTTGCCTCCAACTCTTTCTAGGGCACCACGCCCAGGTTGTGCCGGCCAGCCAGCAACGACAAGCTTGCTCCCGCCGTTTGAGGAAGCCACCAGACCTTCCGGATCCAGGGGTTCTGGCTGACCATCAGTCGCTTGCCCAAGAAATCCATGACCGTCGGGCTCACCTGGATGGCGGCATAAATCGCATTGGAATTGGCGAACGGTTTCAGAAATGGATTGGCCTCCCGGCCGTATCCGCCGGAAATGGCGCGGCGTGTGGTCCAGGCGTCAAATCCGGCTGCCGCGTGCCCTGCGGTCATCAGTCCGTACCACATCTTCCGCTGCCTCGAGGTTTCGCCTAGCCGTCCTGCCTTTGCTCGCACAGGCTGAAAGGGTTCCGTTGACGAACGCAGCGCCGTCGGTTCAGTTTCGGACTTTACCTTCGGCTCCGGCGCGGAAGGCGAGGCTGCATTAACGATCGAATCTTTTGAGCTGTTGTCCAAAGGCGTGACAGCAAGGGTTTGCCGCTCGGCATTCGCTTTCCAAGCTGCCGCAAGCTTAGCCGCGTCGTCGGTCTGCGGATGGGCGCAAACCCAAAGGAGCGCTGCAAGGACCATTCACCACCTCAGTTTGCCAGTGGACTTGCAAGTTCAGCCCCACTCGCAATGAGCCCACCATATCGGCCACAAAGGCACCAAACACTGGTCCTTTAGTCCTATTTAAGTACTAGTACCGAAACTCGAAGCCCCGCGTTGAAAAACCATGTAACGAGAGTACTAAGCCATTTTTGTGAAAACATTTTCACATTTGCGGTATGAGCCTGCTCACCACGGCCTTGGCTCCGCGCAGGCGCCATGGGCCGCACATGGCGCTGACGCCGTGCCCGCTCCCGAGTTCGCACCTATGGCAACTCTGCTATAATTCGCGGCGCTGGCTCCGGCCGCGTCGGAGTCACGCTCAACGATGCCAGGCAACGACTCCTTGGCCGCCAAGCGCGCGCTCGTTCCTCAGCGCAGCCCTCAGCCTCCGCGCTTCATCGCCATCGAAGGTCCCCTGCGCGTCGGCAAGACCACCCTCGCACGCATCCTTGCCGAACGCCTCCACGCGCGCCGCATTTACGATTGCGAAGACAATCCGTTTCTCGCCGATTTCTACAAAGCGAAGCCAGGAGCCGCATTCCGCGCCCAGATGTATTTTCTCATCGAGCGGCAAAAGCATCTTCGCGAAGGCCTGGCCGTCGAAGCGCCTGGCCTCATCCTCTCCGACTTTCTCCTCGAAAAAGATCGCATTTTCGCCAATCTCAATCTCGACGACCAGGAACTCAAGCTCTACGAGCGCTACTACGAGCTTCTTTCCGCCGATCTCCCCGCTCCCGACCTGGTCATTTACCTGCAAGCCAAACCGGAAGTCTTGCGCGCCCGCATCGCAAAAAGGGCTTCGCGCGAGGAGTCGCAAATCTCGCTCGAATACATCGAGGAGGTCGCGCGCGCTTACGAGCACTTCTTTTTCCGCTATTCCGCTTCGGACCTCCTGGTAATCAACACCTCGGAGATCGATTTCGTCGAGCGCAGCGACGACTTGCAGCAGCTTCTGAGGCGGCTCCAGGATCCCGTCAAAGGTACCCAATACTTCCTGCCGCTCGGCGCCTCCGAATAGAAACATTCCGAATAGAAACGCGTTGACACTTCAGCCGAACCCGTCTAAGTTTCGCCTCGCATGAATCCGCTGACGCCGTTCCCATGAAAAACAAACTTCTCGTACTGGCCATCGTTTCGGCAACGGTGGCCATCCTGGCTTCGCTCTTTGCCGGCACCCCGATCGCGCTCGTACCCGCAGTTGCCGCCTTGGCGCTGCGCTGGCTCGCCCTGGTTCTCGCTGCGGCTTATGCAACCTATCGGCGCTCGCTGACCGCGTGGATTCTGGTCGGTCTGTTCGCCGGCGCGGAATTCGGCCATGACGCGGCTGGCACGGCTGCAAAGTTACAGTTTCTTGGCACGATTTTTCTGCGCCTCATCAAGGTCATCATCGCACCGCTGCTGTTCGGCACCTTGGTCGTGGGCATCGCGGGCCACGCCGACCTGAAAAAAGTCGGCCGCCTCGGCGCCAAATCGCTTGTTTACTTTGAAGTGGTTTCGACCATTGCGCTCGGCATCGGTTGGGCGGCCATTAGTATCAGCCGCGCCGGTGAGGGCGTGCGCCTTCCGCCGTCGGCTGCCGCCGAATCGCTCAACGCCGCTCCACACACCGCGGCGCAACTCATCACCGACATCTTCCCCGAAAACATCGCCAAATCCGTCGCCGAGGGCCAGGTGCTGCAGGTCGTCGTTTTCAGCATCCTCTTCGCCGTGGCGCTCATCCTGGTTGCCGAAGCAAAACGGCGTCCCCTGCTGTCGCTGGCGGAAAGCCTCTCGGAAACCATGTTCAAGTTCACCAACATCGTCATGTACGCTGCACCGGTCGGCGTCTTTGGGGCCGTCGCCTATACCGTCGGCCATCTCGGCTTGAGTGTCCTTTTGCCGCTCCTAAAGCTGCTCGCGACCATGTACCTCGCACTCGTATTTTTTATCGCCTGCGTTTTGTTTCCCATCGCGCTGCTCTCGCGAGTTCCGGTGAAGAAGTTTCTCCGAGCCGCCACCGAACCGGTGACCATCGCTTTTGCAACCGCCAGTTCCGAAGCCGCTCTCCCTCGCGCCATGGAGGAGATGGAGTCTTTTGGTGTTCCGCGTGAAACGGTCGCCTTCGTCCTTCCCACCGGTTACAGCTTCAATCTCGATGGCTCCAGTCTGTACCAGTCGCTCGCTTTACTGTTTGTTGCGCAGGCTGCGGACATTCATCTCACCATCGGCCAGCAAGCGGTTATGCTGCTTACTCTTCTGGTTAGCAGCAAAGGCACGGCCGGCGTAGCGCGTGCATCCTTGGTGATCGTCCTGGCTGCAGCCGCTTCCTTTCATCTGCCGACGGAGCCGCTTTTTCTTCTCTTTGGGATTGATCAACTCATGGACATGGGCCGCACGGCCGTCAATGTCCTCGGCAACTGCCTCGCCTGCGTGGTCATCGCTCGCTGGGAGCACGAGTTCCCCTCGTCGGTTCCCAGCGCAACACAGCAAGGCTGATTCCGCCGTGGGGCGAGCTTCCAAGCCCCGCGGCTCTGCTCGAAAACTCCTCTGGCTCGTTCGGCTGATTGGACACGAGATATTGGCAGGGCAAGCCTCTTCTTCCGGGGAGCGACCCATCGCCTAAACTCTGGCACTTTCAAGTTGCGGTTACTAGCCTTCCGGACGGCCCTCCTAGCGGAGCGGTCAGCTGCCCGGTTTCGCGTCTTCGGTCCAGTATCTCGCTTGGCGTCGGGAGGCATAGACTGCCGGCATCCTTGAAGGAAGCCGGTCCAGCACGCCTGGGCTTCGTCGCCTCGGGAATGCGGACGGGCAGGGAGTGGGTCCTCGATGAAATTCCTCGTGTCGCTTATCGTGATCCTTCTACTGGTCTTGTCGCTTCCCCCGGTGATCCGGTCGTAGGAGAAGCACGCCTCGTTCAGCAATGGCAGGAATTTGTTCTGCTTAGTGTGCTTTCCTAGCGGCGGAGGTTGTGGCGGGCGTCCGCAGGTAGGTGTCAAAAAATTCCTCGACGCGATGCCAGGCATCGCCGAGCACGTGCTCGCGGCTGAAATAATGAAACTCGCCCGGGTACATCATGAACGAAACCAGGTTGCCCTTGTGCTTCTTGAGTGCTTCGTCGATGAGCCACACCGACTCGAGGAACGGCACGTTGACGTCCGCAGTGCCGTGTAATACTAGCAACGGACGCTCCAGCCGGTCGATATGCGAGATCGGCGAAGCCTTTGCGTAAACCTCCGGATGCTCTTCAGGAGTTCCGATGCGGCTTGCCGTCCAGTCACCGTGATACGGGTCGGAATAATACATCGCGTAATCCACGACGCCCGCAACGTCCACGCCGGCGCGGAACAGTGTCGGCTGGTCGGTCATGGCGATAAGCGTGAAAAATCCGCCGTAGCTCAAACCCCATACCCCAATGCGGTTCGCGTCTACGTACGGCAGGCTCTTCAAATAATTCCCGCCCAGCCATGCGTCTTTCGCGTCTTTCCCGCCCACGTCCAGGTACACGCCGGCGCGCCAATCCCGCCCGTAACCGATGCTCCCGCGATAATCCGGTGCCAGGACCACGTAGCCTTTCTCGAGAAAATACTGGTGAATGCTGTAGTACACGGCGTAGTTTCGTTGCACGTGCCAGCCGTCGTAATTCTGGTTCACGCCATCGCCGTGAATCCACAAAATCGCCGGATGTTTCTTGCTGCGGTCGAGATTCTTGGGCACAAAAAGCCAGGCCGGCACCTGCTGTCCATCCGGCCCCGGGTAGTGGACGAACTGAGGCTCGACAAACCGCGTGCGGTCGATGCCCGCGGGCATGGAATCCGTCAGCCGGACCGGTTGCGCGCCTTCGCGGGCCGCAACGGTGCAGAGATCCGCGCTGTTGTGCGCATCGGTATGCTGATAGACCAGCCTGCCGTCTCCTTCCGACCAGTGCGGCTCGATGTTCGTTCCGGCCGCCTCAGTGATGTACGCAATCTTCGGCTCGGCGGGGTCGTCGCCGATCGTCGCGACGCCGATCCGGCGGTCGCCCGGGCGATCTTCCGTGTTCGCGTCGAAAGCGATGCGCGTGCTGTCGTGCGACCACGCCGGGCGCCAGGCTTCAAACTTGCCCTTGGTGATCTGCAACGCATTGCCGCCCGTCGATCGAATCACATATAGATGATCCCAGCCGTCCTGATCGCTGAGGAACGCGATCCACTTGCCGTTCGGTGACGGCCAGGGCTGCGCACCGGCTTCACCCCAATCAGGAATGCTCCAGAACTTTTCTTCGTCGACTTCATGAATGGTTTTGGCCGAACCGGTCGCGGCATCAGCAACGTAAATGAAATATTTCTTGAAGTCGTTCGATTGTCCATCGAAAACCAGGCTCTTCGCGTCTATCCAGGCCAGCCCTCCATATTTGCCGGGCGCACTGATCGGCACCGGTTTTCCTCCGTTCAGCTTCAGCGCGTAAATTTGCCCGGGCACGTATTCCGAGACGCGATAAATAATCTTCGCGCCGGAGTACGCCGGAGATTCGTCGTGATGGACAATCTTCGACCCGGCCGTATAAGCAACGGAGTTTCCGTCCGGCGACCACACGATGCCGCGAATGCTCACATCATCGTGAGTGACGGTGGACTCTGCTCCATCAGAAAGCCAGCGAACGATCAGATCGCTCCCCTGCCGCGCGCTTTGGCCTTCGGCGCGGTTGCCGCGTACGAACGCCACGCGCTTGCCGTCCGGAGAAGGCACGAATCCGCTGCCTTGATCCGGCTTGCTCCACGCTGGTTGGGCCTGCCCTCCTGCCGAGGGAACCTTCCACAACTCTCCCTCGTGCACGAAATAAACGCTTTCGCCGTCTTCGCTCCAGAACGGGTCGGCGACTCCGCCTTCGGGAAACGCTGTGAGGGCAAGCGGCGCGCCACTGCCATTCGAGTTCGCCACATACAGATTCTTTATGTCCGCGCGGTCCCAGATAAAAGCAATATGCTTGTTGTCCGGTGACCATGCCGGGTCCGACGGATGCTTGATTTCGATCAGCTGCTCAATCGTGAGCGCAGACTTGCGGCTCTCGCCCTGCGCCTCGAACCCGCTCGCGCCTGCCATCGTCGCGAGGGCCACACATGCTCCGAGTACGTGCTTCCTTCTGCACATCGCGCCTCCCCTTGGTTCCGGAGTATCTGCGAAGCGGAGTTTATGTGAAATGCGGATA
>Ga0182035_10000261_pt1 | contig 23516 bp, 20 predicted proteins | sample flu12Cox44000170_FD_125969 | JGI IMG/M metagenome (GOLD analysis project Ga0182035, IMG submission 125969) | Lab enrichment of tropical soil microbial communities from Luquillo Experimental Forest, Puerto Rico - flux4day.12C.oxic.44.000.170 | ecosystem: Environmental > Terrestrial > Soil >...
CATCATCCTTTCGTATTCCGACGCGCCGTGCTGGCGGAAGACAATTGCGGGTGAATCGTTCACCTCGAGCGAATACGGCACCGAGAGGAGCGGGCCGGACCGGGTTTTGAGCCAGAACGGCTGTAATCGGCGAATACGCGTAGCGATTATGCCTGTTGAGTTTGACCAGCGACATGTCGGTCTCCAGCGGACTTGGTCCATAAGCGGCTCAGCGCGGAAGCGGCCTCAGTGCATAAGCGCCACAACACATAAGCGGCCCGGTACATAAGCGCGTCAAATACATAGGCGCCCACATAAGCGAGCTTTGCACATAAGAAGTCCATGCCAGCGAAGTTTTCGAATATGACTTTAAGGAAACCGAACGCCTCGAGGCGAGGATTGCTAAGCAAACAAGATATTGTGCTGAATTAAAAGCCATGGAGGAAATGCGCAGCAGGACATAGCGCTGTTTCTGGTACGGCTTTTTCTTCGCTAAGGATCTCGATTTTTACATAACAAAGCGCTGTTTTCTCACAGCGCTTTTTTATTTGAACGCATCTGCACATCGATCAACAGCTAGAGACGTCTAGGCATGTGAACGCGCCCTTCGGGCGATAGCAAATGAAACGGAATTGCATGCTGGGTTAACGTACACGTTCGGGTAGTATAGTTTGAAAAATGAAGTCAAAAAAACTGCTTGGAAATCAGCCAATTACAAATTGAGATACAGTCCAATAACGCGCCCGCACAAACTGTTATTCGCGATAATCGACGGCACGTGCTCAGTCGCCGTGATACCCAGCAGGCCGCCAATATCCCCAATATCGGGGATGCCCGCGCCCCCATTGACCGGGGGCATAATCATAAAAGCCGGGCCACCACAGGCCCGACGCGGCGTAGACCGGGGCCGGCGCCACAACACCATAGGCGGGAGCTGCGTAGCCGTATAACGCCGACGGATAGACACGAAAACAAGGTGAATAGCCGCAATAATAAGATCCTAGCGTTGATTCCGCGAAGCGGCCTCGGTGACGATGGACGGCGCGCGTTTTTGCAACAGACTTTCGCTCAGATCGAGCGGTTGTATTCTGGGACTGTTCATTCGCAGGCGACGTAACTTCACTACTTGGAGCCGTGCTTGGTGATGAAGGTGTTGCGCTTGGTGTCGCAGGCGCGAGCGGTGTATAGCTCGGCTGCCGCACGGTATTGGGACTAGATGGATTGAAGACCGGCGCTTGCGTCGGTGGCATCACCGGTGGAGGGGGCGGCGCAGGCTGCTGTGCTTGGGCATGACTCATCAGACCGCAGTTGCCGAACACGACCGCGCAGCCGAAAAGTAACGCCGGTGCTATCCGCTCAAATCGCCTTGCGGGCATTGCTGCCTCCTTTGAGCCCGTTCCCCAGGTCCATAATTGACCACATCGGCTCTATCTTGTCCTTCACGACGTAGCGTGCAGACCGCTTTGCGTCAGAAGAGTTAACGAGCATCGCGGGGTTTTGGTTCGGCAAGAGCCGGTGCAATAAAACCCGTTTCCGCCAGATCCCCCGACTGATCCAATCAGGTTTTTTCCTCGTCTTGGGACTCTCAACTTGGCGTTCTCAAAGCGGTCTGGCTCGGTCGTAATTGCATCTTTTACTTCACCCGTCACATCACCGACATCAAGGCGAGCCCGCACCATGCCTTCTGTCGCTGATCAGTGTCGGACGTTGGGGTAAGAGCGGACATCGCTTGAGCGCAAACGCATGCCGCCTTCTGATATTTAGGCGACATTGGATGCCATAATACGCAACAGCGGCAATTTGAGATATGATGAGGAGGCTGACCACCGGGGGTTCGCGTATGAGGTCGAGATGTCGCAAACGGTGGCAGAGGTTTTGGTCAATGCGCTCGAACGCATCGGCGTCAGGCACATATTCGGGTTGATTGGCGACTCGTTGAATCCGCTCGCCGACGCAGTGCGCCGGAGTGAGATTGAGTGGATTGGTGTTCGTCATGAAGAAGGCGGCGCATTGGCTGCCGCCGGCCAAGCCAAGCTGACCGGTCAGCTAGGCGTCTGCTGCGGCACCACCGGCCCCGGAAGTACGCATCTCGTCGCCGGCCTTTACGAAGCGGCCCGAGATCACGCGCCTGTGCTCGCGATCTCTGGCGACATGCCGCGAAAAGTGCACGGTACGGATTTTATTCAGACCACCGAACCCGATCTGTTGTTTCGCGACGTTTCACTTTACACCGAAACGATTTCGTCTCCGGCGCAGGCACCGGCGGTCATTCATCAGGCTATTGCCGCATCCTATGGTGGGCGAGGCGTCGCGCATCTGACGATTCCACAAGACGTCTTTGAAACGAAAGCCGAAGGCGGCGTCTCGAGTATCGCGACCTTGAAGCCTCGCCCCGAGATCGTTCCGAGCGAAGATGAGCTAAACGAGCTCGCCGGGCAGATCGACGCTGCCCGAACCGTGGTGATCATGTGTGGGGCGGGCTGCCGCGGAGCTGCCGACGAATTGCGAACGCTCTCTGGTCGTCTCAAGGCGCCGCTTATTCATTCGGTCAAGGGCCAAGACATCATGGCTTACGACGATCCGCACTGGATTGGCGGAATCGGCATGATCGGGACCAAGCCTTCGTATAACGCCGCCGTGGATTGCGAACTGTTTTTAATGCTGGGTACCGATTACCCGTACTCCGAGTTTTTGCCGCACAAAGGCGCGGTCGCGCAAATAGACGACCGGGCGGAAGTGCTCGGACGCCGGGCGCCGACAGCGTTAGGGGTATTCGGTTCCGTGCGGCCATCGATAAAACTGTTGCTCGATCGCGTCTCACCCAAAAGTGACATGAGATTTTGGGACCAGGTGAATGCCGAGCGGCGCAAATGGGACGCAATGCTCGACAAACAGGCCGATACGAACCGGAGCAAGGATCGCATTCATCCGCAAGCTGTAGCGCGGACAGTCAGCGACTTGGCCAAGAAGGATGCGGTCTTTGTTTTTGACACCGGCCTAAACACGCTGTGGTCGGCCAATTGGCTGCGTCAGAGTGGATCGCAGCGGATCATCGGCTCGTTCAATAATGCGGCGGTCGGGACGGCGCTGGCCCAGGCCAATGGCATTCAAGCGCTTGATCGGTCGCGTCAAGTCATCGCGTTGTGCGGCGATGGCGGCTTTAACATGCTCATAAGCGAGTTCCTAACCGCTGTGCATCACAAGTTGCCGGTGAAAGCTGTGGTCTACAACAACTCGGCCTTTGGGTTGATCACACTGGAGGCAGAGAGCATAGGCCTGCCCGCGTACCGTGAGGGCATCGAATTCCCCAATCCGGACTACGTTGCCCTCGCGAACGCCTGCGGTGGTCAAGGATTTCGCGCCGCGCGACCCGGCGACTTGCGTGCTGCGATCGGTCAAGCGCTTGCGGCCGACGGACCAGCGATCGTCGATTGCGTTGTGGCATCAAACGAAATACCGAACTTTCCGCACCTCGAACTCGATAAGATCGGTAACTACGCTGTGGCAAAGATCAAAGAAGCTATGCTTGCATTCTGTGGTCGCTGAGCCAGGCCCCGTGACGGATGAACGCTTAGCAGGTCATCCGAGAAATCTAGCTAATGCCGAGAGCAAGGCGGTTACGCCCATCAATCCTGCGGCCCAAAAATTCCATCTGCTCATTCTGTGCAAGGCTCCGGATAATTCCGTTCGTTCATTCCCGGCTTAATGCTCGGCACGCGGCACATCGCAGCCGCGAACCAAAATACTGCCGAACCACACGCTGTGATAATTGCCCCGGTCTCAATGTACGATCGCATAACCGCTCCGAAATTCGCGTTGGTTTGCGATTATACGCTTTTTCGCTATCCCGTAATTATTTTGGCTGTTGATAAAAAGTCGACATCCCGGTCGCCGTGACGAATGTCTACTTTCGGGGGTAAAACGGACCGCGGCCGTTCTCAGCGAAAACGTCTGCTTATGATTGTAGGCTAGGGCTGTACCAACGGTAATCGAAGTTTCCGATAAAGTTGTCGTGCTGATGGCGAAGAGGCTTGCGTTATGTGACCAGAGCTAAAATTGAGATGTGGGAATAACATGTCTATAGGGAGTGCAAGTTATGCCGGTAGACGGATTGATTACGCTACGAAGCAGTCACGCGCCGAAGGATACGATGAACAGGCTCGAGACCGAGGTGAAGTCGAAGGGCATGACGGTATTTGCCCGCGTAGACCATGCCGCCGGAGCGGTGGAGGTTGGTTTGTCGCTGCGGCCGACCGAGCTTCTGATCTTTGGCAATGCCAATGGCGGCACACCGCTCATGCAATCGATTCAGACGATCGGGATTGATCTGCCGCTTAAGGCACTGGTCTGGCAGGATGGATCCGGGAGCACATGGCTTTCCTACAATGCCCCCAATTGGCTAGCAAAACGACATGGGCTGGGCCATGAAGTTGACCAGACGACTAATGCTATGGCAACGGCGCTTGCTACGATTGCGAAAGCGGCAACTGCACCGCAGATCGCCTAAGTCGCAGAAATGGATCCAAAGTCCGCTTTTGGCGCACTGCGGATATTCGCCGTTGGCGATCCTGATCGGTACTTCCGTGTTTGGCCCGACGCGGAACGCGTAGAGTGTCGGCCGAAATGGCACCGTGCGCCCTGTCTTTAACTGAACGCCTGGCCCGGGCGCAGACCAAGTTTCACGCTTTTATTAGAATCGGAAGATAAGCCCGGCTGTGGGATCGATCGTGTTGCGATTGAGGTAGCCGTTAGCGAGTCCATTATTGACTTGCGAGAACATGAACCCGGCGTAAGCCTCAAACTTCGCTGCAAATCTTCAATCGACGGCGAATGAAACGGCGTCGAACGTCCCACTGCAAGTCGCCTTTAGAGCATCCAAGCGCAAAAAGGCGGTTTGTTCCATAACATTTTGATTTAGATCAAGTTCTGTTCGTGAGGGCGCTGCTGAGATATATACGTCGTAGCGAGTATCGAAACGCCAGTCGGACGCATCCGACGTAACGAAAACGAAAAGTTCATTGCGACGCCCGTTTCCCTTAAGTCAGAGAACGGGAGCTCGTTTGGCGTTTGCATAGTATATTATTTGCACCGTTATCCTTTCTGAGCGGTATGCTGAAGCCGTATATTGAAATTCTCCAATGGGCGGAGGCTCGTCATGAATTTAAAAATCAATGGCGAAGACCGAAGTTTCGACGCGCCTCCTGACATGCCACTCCTTTGGGTGCTGCGCGACGTGCTTGGCATGACCGGCAGCAAATTCGGCTGCGGAATTGCGCAATGCGGCGCATGCACCGTCCATCTCGACGGCAAGCCTGTGCGCTCGTGCCTGTTACCGGTCAACGCGATCGGCAATCGCGCCGTCACCACGATCGAAGGTATCGGCACCACGCCCACCGGAGCGAAGATTCAGAAGGCGTGGCTGGACCTGGAAGTCATTCAGTGCGGCTATTGCCAGTCAGGTCAGATCATGTCGGCGGCGGCGTTGCTCGCCAGAACGCCGAATCCTGATGATGCCGATATCGATGCGGCGATGGCCGGCAATATCTGCCGATGCGGCACCTATGTCCGGATCCGCGAGGCGATCAAGCGCGCCGCAGGCGACGGTCAGACATAGGAGGCCGCCGATGTATTCTTTTCATCTTGCGCATCCTCCGTCGCGGCGTGCGGTTCTGCAGAGCGGGCTGGCCGGTGTTTTTGTGCTCGGCTTCCACTTTCCTGCGTATGCAGTCAACGAGCCGGAGCAGCCTCCCGATGACACGCGGGGCAAGTTTGCACCCAACGCCTTCATCCGGATCGATCGTTCCGGACAGACGACCCTGGTGATGCCGCAGGTCGAGATGGGGCAGGGCGTCTACACGGCGATTCCCATGATCCTTGCCGAGGAACTCGATGCTGATTTCAGCAAAGTGGTGTTGGAGCACGCGCCGCCGAACGACAAGCTCTATGGCAATCCAATCTTTGGGATTCAGGTCACTGGAAACTCCAATTCCATTCGCGCGTTCTGGAAGCCGCTGCGCGCGGCGGGAGCCGCGGCGCGGGTCATGCTCGTTCGGGCGGCTGCACAACAATGGCAAGTCGATCCAACCAGTTGCGCCACGTCGAACAGCACGGTCAATCATGCATCGAGCGGACGCACGCTCGGCTACGGCGATTTGATTGACGCAGCAAGCGCCCAGCCGGTCCCGCAAGATCCGCCGCTCAAGGATCCCAAGGATTTCAGCCTGATTGGCAAGCCACTCAAGCGTCTCGACACTCCAAACAAGACCGACGGCAAGGTGGTCTACGGCATCGACGCGATGCTGCCTGGAATGAAGTTCGCGACCCTCGCTCAGTGTCCCGTATTCGGCGGCAAAGTCGGCCATGTCGATGACAGTGCTGCCAAGAAGGTGCCCGGGGTGCAGCAGATCGTGGTGCTGGAGGATCTGGTCGCCGTCGTCGGCGATCACATGTGGGCCGCCAAAAAGGGACTCGATGCGTTGGTTATCAATTGGGACGAAGGGCCGAACGCGAAAATCAATTCAAGCGACATTTGGAACGATCTGCGCGCTGCCAGCAAAAAGGATGGCGTGGTCGCAAAATCGGCCGGCGACATCGCCAAGGGTCTTTCGCAAGGCGAGCGAATCGATGGCGAATTTGAACTGCCGTTTTTGGCGCACGCCACGATGGAACCGCTCAACTGCACGGTCCATGTCACGCCCGACAGTTGCGAAGTCTGGGTCGGGAGCCAAGTTATCAGCCGCGTGCAATCTGGTGCTGCAAAAGCCGCGGGTCTCCCGCTCGACAAGGTAACGGCGCACAACCACTATCTCGGCGGCGGCTTTGGTCGCCGGCTCGAAGCCGACATGGTGACGGCCGCCGTGCGCATCGGCAAGCAGGTCAACGGGCCTGTAAAAGTCGTCTGGACGCGCGAGGAGGATATTCAGCACGACATTTATCGTCCGGTCTATCGCGACGTGATTTCCGCAACTTTGTCGGGCGGCAAAATAGCCGCATGGAAATATCGCGTGGCGGGCTCGTCGATCATGGCGCGCTGGTATCCGCCGGTCTTCCAGAACGGAATTGACATCGACGCGGTCGATAGCGCGGTCGATAATCCCTACGACATTCCTAATTTCCAGGTTGAATATGTTCGCGCCGAGCCTCCAGCAGTGCCGACCGGGTTCTGGCGTGGCGTCGGACCTAATAACAATGTATTTGCGACCGAAGGCTTCATGGATGAACTGGCGCGCAAGGTCGGCGCCGATCCGATCGCATTCCGCCTCGGCATGCTGGATAAGACTCCGCGGCTCAAGGCGGCGCTCCAACTCGTTGCGGAGAAATCCGGCTGGGGTCAGCCGCTGCCGGCGCGAACTGGCCGCGGTGTCTGCGCGCAGCCATCATTCGGCAGCTTTATCGCCACGGTGGTTGAGGCCGAGGTTGACGAGCATGGCGAAGTGCGCCTGCGCCGGGTGACCTTGGCAGTTGACACCGGCATTGCGGTCAATCCCGACACCATCGTCGCGCAATTGCAGGGCGGGTTGATCTTCGGCTTGACTGCGGCGTTGTGGGGCGAAATCACCATCGAGCGCGGCCGCGTACGTCAATCGAACTTCAACGATTATCGCATGCTGCGCATCGACGAAGTGCCCAAGATCGATGTGCACATCGTCAAGAGCGGCGAAGATCCGGGCGGCATCGGCGAGACCGGCACAACCGCCGGTCCGCCTGCGCTGCGCAACGCGATCTATGCGGCGACCGGCGTGGCGCTTCGGCGGCTGCCGATCGATCGCAAAGCCCTGGCCACCGGCGGCAGGGCGTAGACGTCATGCGCACGCGCGGCACAATCATTGCTATTGTCATTTTGCTGATCGTCGCCGCTGTTTTTGCCTGGAAGGTATTCAATCCAGGCCCAATGGCGTTTGCCGGAGGGTCGACTGTCGCGCTCGCTGATTATCACGCTGCCGATCCGACAGGCGTTCCTCACGAACTTACCAATGCTGATGTCGTAAAGCGCGGCGAATATCTCGCGCGTGCCGCCGATTGCCGGGCCTGTCACACGGTGGCGCGCGACCGGCCCTATGCTGGTGGGCTTCCCCTACTTCTGCCCTTCGGAACGCTGTATTCCACCAATATTACTCCGGACAAAGAAACCGGGATCGGCAACTATAGTGACCAGGATTTCCTCAACGCCGTGCAGCGGGGGGTGCGGCCGGACGGTACCCATTTGTATCCGGCGATGCCGTTTCCGTCCTACACCCAGATGACCGACGCGGACGCCCTCGCAATCAAGGCCTATTTATTCAGTCTTCCGCCAATCCATGCAGAAAATCTGCCGAACACATTGAGTTTTCCATTCAATCAGCGCTGGCTGATGGCCTTTTGGAGTACATTCTTCAATGAAAATGCGCGCTTCCGGCCTAATAGTGCGCAGAGCGCCGAGTGGAACCGGGGCGCCTATCTCGCCGAGGCGCTGGCGCACTGCGGCGAATGCCACACACCGCGCAATTTGGCTTTCGCGCTCGACAACAGAAATAAATTCGCCGGCGCGGTGACCGCCGGCTGGTACGCTTTCAATATCACATCCGACAAAGGATCGGGCATCGGCGCATGGAGCGACGACGAGTTGCATAACTATTTGTCGGCGGGCCACGCATCGGGCCGCGGCACAGCGGCCGGCCCAATGGGCGAGGCCGTGGATCAAAGTTTCAAGGACATTGCCGCGAGCGATATCCGGGCGCTGGTCACCTATGTGCGAAGCGTTCCCGCAATCGCGTCACCGGATTTGCCAGCCAAGCTTGCGCCGCCAGCGCCAGATTCGCCGAAGCAAGGAGCCGCGACGGCAGAGGCGGTCGGCAAACGCGTTTTCGAAGGTGCGTGCGTCCATTGTCATGATTGGACCGGCGTGAGCCAGATCTCGCCTTTCGCGACAATCGCCGGCGCGCGCGGCGTCAACGACCGCACTGCGACCAATGTCGTGCAGATCGTGCTTTCCGGCACCACCCGCCACACACCCGACGGAGTCTTATCGATGCCGGCCTTCGGCGGTGCGTATTCCGACGACGAAATTGCGGCGGTTGCCAACTATGTGACCGCACGTTTTGGCGCCGAGCCGTCCAAACTAACTGGGAAGGATGTCGCCACGCTCCGAAGTCAAGCCGCCGATTGACGAATGCGTGACCTTGCTGGTCGTTCGGAGTGGGAGAAGTCCCAGTTGGCATTTGACGCTAGCGTTCGGATTCTCGCTGCCGAGAAGCGATCATGTCAGCGCAATTGCCGCACTCCAATCGTCGTCAGCTCCTTACCGTTTTAACGGCGATCGCGGCCTCCAGCCTGATCGGGCAGGCGCCCGCAGCGAGTCCAGCCGCCGGTGACGCGATCCGCCCGTTCCGCATCGATGTGCCTGATGCGGAATTGACTGAACTGCGCCAGCGCATAGACGCAACGCGGTGGCCTGACCGGGAAACGGTCGCGGATGAATCGCAAGGCGTCCAGCTCACGACGATGCAGGAACTCGCGCGCTATTGGGCCAAGGACTACGATTGGCGCAAATGCGAGGCGAAGCTGAACGCTTTGCCGCAATTTGTGACCGAGATCGACGGGCTCGACATTTATTTCATACACGTTCGCTCGAAACACGACAACGCATTGCCGCTGATCGTCACGCATGGATGGCCCGGCTCGGTCATCGAGCAGCTGAAGATCATCGATCCCCTGACCAATCCCACCGCGTACGGCGCGAGTGCATCGGACGCATTCCATGTGGTGATCCCGTCGATACCAGGCTACGGGTTTTCAGCGCGGCCGACTACGACCGGCTGGGGCCCGGATCGCACTGCGCGTGCGTGGACAGAGCTGATGAAGCGCCTGGGCTACACCCCGCTTCGTGGCGCAAGGCGGCGATGTGGGTGCGGGCGTCACGGCCATGATGGCGCTGCAAGCGCCTCCGGAATTGCTGGGCTTTCACACCAACTTTCCCGGCACGATTCCTCCCGACATTGCGAAGGCGCTCCAGTCCAACGATCCACCGTCGTCCAGCCTCTCGGCAGACGAAAGACGCGCCTACGAGCAGCTCTTGGTTTTGTTTGCGAGGCGACGCGCCTACGCCAGCATGATGGGGACGCGGCCGCAAACCTTGTACAGTTTAACGGATTCGCCCGTCAGCCTGGCAGCCTGGATGCTCGACCACGGCGACGGTTACGGACAGCCGGCGGCGGTGATCATGTCTGCCGTGATCGGGCACACGGTCAATGGTCATCCCGCTGATGACCTGACAAGAGACGATATCATCGATAACATCACGCTCTACTGGTTGACCAACACAGCGATTTCTGCGGCCCGCTTCTATTGGGATACTCACTTCAACCTTTATAATGCCGCCAACGTCGCTATCCCCGCCGCCGTAAGCGTCTTTCCCGGCGAAAACTATCGAGCGCCGCGGAGTTGGACGGAGCGGGCTTATCAAAAACTCATCTATTTCCACGAGGCGGAAAAAGGTGGTCACTTCGCGGCCTGGGAACAGCCTCAACTCTTTTCGGAAGAGCTTCGTGCCGGCTTTCGACCAATACGCAAGGCAACCTGAAATGAGCGCTTGCGGGAGGGATTGCATCGATTGGAGAAATGATCATGTCAAGATCGCGATACCTTGACCGGCGTACGGTTCTTGCAGCCTCAGCGGCCGCGGCTGCCTCCAGTATGATGCCCGCGCAAGCGCAGACCGGGACAACACGTGACGCAATCCGCTCCTTTCAAATCAACGTGCCGGATGCCGACCTAGCCGAATTACGAAGACGCATAAAAGCTACAAGGTGGCCTGATCGGGAAACGGTCAGCGATGAATCGCAGGGCGTGCAGCTCGCAACGATGCAGGAGCTCGCGAGCTATTGGAGTACGGACTATGATTGGCGCAAATGCGAGGCAAAACTCAACGCGCTGCCGCAATTTGTCACCGAGATCGATGGGCTCGACATTCATTTCATTCACGTTCGTTCCAAACACGAAAACGCATTGCCGCTGATCGTCACACATGGATGGCCTGGCTCAGTCATCGAGCAGCTGAAGATCATCGATCCCCTGACCAACCCGACCGCGTACGGCGCGAGTGCATCGGACGCTTTTCATCTGGTGGTTCCCTCGATCCCGGGTTACGGGTTCTCGGCGCGACCGACCACGACCGGCTGGGATCCCGCCCGCATCGCGCGGGCCTGGGTCGTGCTGATGCGGCGCCTCGGATATACGCGCTTTGTCGCGCAAGGTGGCGACGTGGGTGCGTTTGTCTCGCATGCAATGGCGGAACAGGCGCCCCCGGAACTAATTGCCATTCACGTCAACTTCCCCGGTACGCTTCCGGCCGATATTGGGAAGTCATTAGTTTCCGGCGATCCGCCGCCAGCGACTCTCTCGGCTGACGAAAAGCGCGCCTACGAACAAGTGAAGGATTTCAGGGCGACGCACTTCGCCTACGCGCTGATGATGTCGACACGTCCGCAGACATTGTACGGGCTGGCCGATTCGCCGGTCGGGATGGCAGCTTGGCTTTTTGACCATGGTGACGGCTGGGGCCAGCCGGCGGCGACCATGACCTCGGCCGTGCTTGGGCGCACCATCAATGGGCACTCCGCGGGCGATGTTACGCGAGATGACGTCCTCGACAACATCACGCTCTACTGGCTGACGAACACGGCGATTTCTGCGGCTCGGCTGTATTGGGAAAATAAGGGAAAGAGCGTCATAAACGCCGTTAACTTATCGTTCCCTGCTGCGGTGAGCGTCTTTCCTGGCGAGATCTATCGAGCGCCGCGGAGTTGGGCGGAGCGCGCCTATCCCAAACTCATCTACTACAACGAGGTCGACAAAGGCGGGCACTTTGCGGCCTGGGAACAACCGCAACTCTTTTCGCAGGAGGTCCGCGCGGGCTTTCGGCCAGTGCGGACATAGTAACCGGGAGAACAGTAATGCCTCACGCGCACCAACCAGGTCAAGCCGTTTTCAGATCGATCCTCCCGGAGGACATCGACTGGAAACCTTTTCCGGCCTTTCCACCCGAGGCGAGGCTTGCAACCCTTGTCGGACATCCGTCCGAGCCCGGCCCTTACGTCATCAGGGTGAAGGTGCCCGCCGGCACCAAACTGATCGGATCTATACGGTCATGTCGGGCGTGTTCTACATCGTCTAGGCGATCGGTTTGACGGCGACAAGGTGCAGGCTTTTCCGCCTGCAAGCGTGATCGTTCTGCCAGGCGATACCTCTCATTTCCATTGGGCGAAAGCCGGCGAATACGTCACGCAAGTCACGGCGATCGGCCCGCTGGGCCTCGAATATTTGGATCCCGCCGACGATCCACGCCGGCAATAGGAAAGGTCGTAGGCGAGCGACCGTGGATAGTTCAGGCCGTTGTGGAGGGTGTGCGGGTATTCTCCAATGCCCCGCCGCAACAAGTTTTTGGCCCGAAGTCACAAGATTTTGTGACTGGAATTGTCGTCCCTCAATGAAATGTTTTTGACCGACTTGGCTATTGCACTCCTCATCGGCGCCGTCGCCGCCTTTTTCACGATCGCGATCTTGCGCTCGGCTCGCTGATAGACATTTGCGCCGGTTTCGCCGCCGCCTGCGCGGCAAGCTGCTCGAGAGGTCTCGGTAAGGAGACCCTCCTTTTCGGAACAGACGGGACAGAATGGGTTACCGGCGGGTTGACCCTCGCGTGCCTTACTCTTTCTATTGGCTGTATAGTTCGATTGTGTCGTCGAGCGCGCACCGATAAAGTTTTTTAAGGCGCGCAATCCCGCAACACGCGTGGCGTCAGCGCCTAACCCAAAAAGCGACATTGGCGAGCGCGGACCAAAAAACGGGGACGGGTTTGGCCCGCCCCCGCTCGTTGCCTCAGTAACCTAAACGGCTTTGCCGATAGGTTTACCAATTTGCCTCCTACGCATCACCAAGAGGCATGGCGACAAACCGCGTGGCGTCGCCCATCTTCACGCGCATCAAAATTTGATGCTTGCCCTGCGATTTGGCTTCGCTCAACGCCTTGCGCATATCGCCGGCATTCGCAACGGGCTTGCCGCCGACTTCAAGAATGACGTTGCCGGTCTGAAAGCCTTGCTCGGCGGCAGGACCGTCTGGTTCAACCGCGGTCACCACGACGCCTTGGTTGCCGGCGCCGGATACTTCGCTCGCCGGCGCTAGCTGCAGCCCTAGATGTGGCACGCCACCGGTCGGCTGAGCGCTATCGTTATCGGCTCTTGCCTGTTGTTCGTTCGGCACCTGCGCCAATGTCACCGTGATGTTCCTAGGTTCGCCCTTGCGAATGATGTCGAGCTTGGCCGACGTATCGGGCGCCATCATGCCGATGGTGCGGGCGAGGTCGCGTGCATCCTTCACCTGCGTGCCATTGACCGCAGTGATCACGTCGCCGGATTCGATCCCGGCCTTCGCGGCCGGGCTACCGCTTTGCGGCTCGTCGACCATCGCGCCCGCGGCTTTCTTCAAGCCAAGGCTGTCGGCGATACCGGCAGTCACTGGCTGGATTTGCACGCCAAGCCAGCCGCGCGTGACATGGCCTCTCTCCTTGAGTTGTGCCACCACCATCTTCGCGGTATCCGCTGGAATGTCGAAGCCAATGCCGACCGAGCCGCCCGACGGTGAAAAGATCGCGGTGTTGACGCCGATCACGTTACCGTCGACGTCAAAGGCCGGTCCACCCGAATTGCCCTTGTTGATGGGTGCGTCGATCTGCACATAATCGTCGTACGGCCCGGCGCCTATATCGCGGCCGCGTGCCGAGACGATGCCGGCGGTGACCGTACCGCCGAGACCGAACGGATTTCCGACTGCCACCACCCAGTCGCCGACCTGCGGGGCATGCTCTGCGAATTTGACAAAAGGAAAATCCTTGTTGCCGTCGACCTTGATCAAGGCGAGATCGGTCTTGGGATCAGTGCCGACCACTTTTGCGGAGTAGACTGTGCCGTCGTCGGTCGTGACCTGGACGGATGTAGCGTGATCGACCACGTGGTTGTTGGTGACCGCATAACCGTCTGCAGTGATGAAGAAGCCGGAGCCTTCGCCAGTAATGGTGTCGTGTCGCCGTGGCGCGTGAGGCCCGAACTGCCGGCCGAATTGCTGACCAAACTGGTCGCCGAACTGCTGAAAAAATTTATTCAGCGGCGAGCCGGGCTGAACCGGGATTTGCTGGTCGTCATCGTCGCGGTTGTCCTGCAATAGCGCTGGTTCCCCCGAACCGGACACTTTAACACGCACGGAGATTACCGCCGGCTTCACCTTAGCAACGATATCGGCAAAGCCGACCGGACGCTGCGTACCAAGTTCAGCAGCGTTGGCTGAAACAGAGCCTACCGCGGATGGCCAAAAACGACCGTTCGATCCGGCTAGCAGCACGGCCGCACCAAGTGCGCCAACCGATGCCAGCAGTGTCAGACGGCGGGCGGTAAGCTTTTTGCAGCAACCTGAATTAGTCTCAGTCATTACTTTCTCCGTCGATCAAATGATCCAGTGGACCTTGCGGGGCACAGATGGCGAAGGCTGACTTACGAGAACATGAAGAGAGCATTAATTCGCGGAAATCATTATTTGGATGGCGCTTAATTGCAGAACATTAATGTCTCAGCCACTTCGCAGTAATGCTGTCGCATCTATGCGGGCGGCCACGCGTCGCTGAGCGCGGCGTGGGCGATGCGCAACCGAACCCGCAACAGCGACGGTGCGGGGTCGTCGAAAATGTTTTTTGTATGCCCGACGAGAACAAGAATAAATCCGTACCCAAGCCGCCGCGCTGTCCAAAGTGCGCGCAGCCGATGCAACTCGTGCGGAGAACGCCGCGATTTGGGGGATTACCAGAGCTTTTTACGTTTGAGTGCCCAGCGTGTGGCGTGTCTCATACTGAGGCCTTATGACAATGGCGGCTCTTACAATAATGATAGTGACAACGGTGATCGTTACCGGCGTCGCTTGGCATGGGCGTGGTCGCTGGTACTAGCGGAAAGCTGCCAAAGTAGCTCCCCTGTGCGAATCGCTGCGGAGCCTTCGATCTCATCCCGAAATGTTTTATTGCTGACTCGACGGATAGCGATCTATGCAGTCGGGGCTCCTATCGATTTCTTCGGGACCCGGTCCGTGGGTGTGACAATAAACCGAGCGCATGTCAGACAATGCCGACTGAGCTATATAGTCACTGGAGTGGCCGGCGCAGGGTGAGACGAACGCGGGGTCCACGAGCGCTGATTTGAGGGGAGGTACACTGAGCGTGAGCGGCGGCTTCTTCTACAAAGTTCTCAAGTGGCCGATCAGGGGAATATGGCTTCTGTTCCAGGTCTTGCTCATCGTATGGGCGACCTTGGCTATCTACTATTCTAATCTACCGTCCGCTGCATTGCGTGTCGCATTGGCGATTTGCTTTGCGGTATTGGCGACATGGCTGCTTTGGCTGTCGCGCGATCGACGCGCGCCCGTAATTTTCATCGTGCTGTTTCTTGGCGTGGTCGCCTGGTGGCTATCCATTTCCCCCTCTCACGATCGACCGTGGCGTCCAGAAGTTGCCGTAATGCCGCGGGCGACGATTGATGGTGACCGCGTGCGTATTACCGGTGTCCGAAATTTCGAATACCGAAGTTTGGATGATTTCACGCCACGCTATGAGGAGCGAGAGGTACAGTTGTCACATCTCACCGGTCTCGATTTTTTTGTGTCCTACTGGAGTAAGGGGCCGGTTGGCCACACGTTCCTGAGTTTCATCTTCGACAATGCCCCACCCTTGAGTATTTCCATTGAGACGCGGCCAGAGGTGGGTGAAGGCTTCAATCCTGTCGCCTCCCTGTTCAAGCAATTTGAGTTGATTTACGTGGTAGGCGACGAACGTGACCTTGTGGGCGTGCGCACCAACTTTCGCAAAGAGACCGTGTTTCTTTATCGCCTAAACTCATCACCAGACAATGTGCGTCGATTGCTGATGGTGTACCTAAAGCGGATCAACGAACTCGCCGATCGGCCAGAATTTTACCACCTACTGAGCAACAGCTGCACGATCAACATCATACGTTACGCGAACGCTGCTGGTCGCACGGGCCGGTTCGACATTCGTCATGTGCTCAACGGCCTGATCGATAATTACCTCTATTATTCGGGTCGGATCGATACGACGCTACCATTTGACGAATTGAGGCGGCGCTCCCGAATCAACGAGGCCGCGCAGGCGGCGGATGACGCGCCCGATTTTTCAGAGCGTATTCGCGCCTCGCTGCCAACGATTACTCGTTGAGTGAGCAATAACAGCGAAAAAGTTGTAGTGCACGTTTGCGGACTTAGTCATCAGTTTTTGCTATGCTACTTAAATGACGCTTGTCAGCGCGATAAATAGTCGGCGCGTACTTGGTCTTCTCGTTTTGATGCTTGCGTCACTCCTCGGACTATTTTTGCTGCCGCCAATTGTTCAGAATCAGAATTATCACGACTTCGCAGATCAGCGTACGTTCTTCGGCATACCCCATTTTTGGAACGTCGTCTCGAACATTCCTTTCATCGGCATAGGTGCCGTAGGACTCTGGCAGTTTGGTCGTTCTCAAGCGACCATGCTGCTCTTCCTCGGCATTTGTCTGACTGGTTTCGGTTCGGCCTACTATCACCTCGAACCGAGTGATCAGACCCTGTTCTGGGACCGGCTGCCAATGGCGATCGGCTTTATGGCTATCTTAGCCATAGCGATCGAGGAGCGCGTGGATCGGAGGTTGGGAGCCTTTTTGCTTTGGCCGTTGACTGCAATCGGTGTGTTTAGTCTGCTGTTGTGGCGCTGGACTGGTGATTTACGGCTCTATGGCTGGGTGCAATTCTTTCCGTGCCTCGCGCTGCCATTAATCTTCCTTTTGTTTGCGCCGAAATTCAGCGGCACACTTTACTGGCTTCTCGCCGCTGCGCTCTATGCATTTGCAAAGCTGTTCGAGTTTTACGATAGCGCGATCTTTTCTTTCGGCGCGATTCTGAGTGGGCATACTCTCAAGCACTTTGCTGCTGCAGCCGCCTGCGGGGCACTGCTGAGATATTTTCAAAAGCGCCAGCCGATCACGATCCGGAGCGCTGCTCACCGCCCGCAAGAGCTTCCATTACGGAAGAAATAAGGTTCGCGTGTCAGTTTTCTGATATTTTGTGACAAGGGCTATCTGCCATTCCCGGACGATGTGAATGTCATAATAAGCCGGCGCATTATGAATGTCATAATAGGGCTGCACAGTACGACCCCTGTCGCGTAGCAGGTGAACAGCCTAAAACACGCAGCCGCGACGCGATTGCGCGGCAAATCAAGTTATATTTGGGGAGGGTTCGATGCGCTCATGGCCATTGCCATTGCAGCCACGCTTCATCGTCTTTACGGCCGTGGTGCTGGTTACTGCGTGTCTGACAGTCGCATTATTCATCTCGCCCTCAATTTACATCGCTATCGCGCTCGCCATCTGCGCAGCTCTGACGACAGTTGGAACTGTCGATTTAATTCAGACGCGGCACGCGGTGCTCCGTAATTATCCACTTACCGCCCACATTCGCTTTATTCTCGAAGAAATCCGGCCGGAGATCCGTCAGTATTTTCTGGAAAGCGAAAAGGATGGCACCCCGTTTTCCCGGGACAAACGCGCGATCGTTTATCAGCGGGCCAAGCAGGCATTGGACAAGCGGCCGTTCGGCACACAGAACGATGTTTATGCCAGCGGGTTCGAGTGGCTAAACCATTCCGTCGCGCCGAGGCCTATCGTCAAGGAACCGTTCCGAATCGTGATCGGCAGCCCCGAATGCGGCAAGCCGTATTCGGCTTCGGTCTTCAACATCTCGGCGATGAGTTTCGGGGCGTTAAGTCCAAATGCTATTCGTGCACTGAACACCGGCGCCAAGAAAGGGAATTTCGCGCACGATACTGGTGAGGGCGGTTACAGTTCTTATCACCAGGAAAACGGCGGCGACATTATTTGGGAGATCGGTTCGGGTTACTTCAGTTGCCGCAATCCAGACGGCACATTTTGCGCCGAGAAATTCAAAGACAACGCAAGCTGCGGACAGGTGAAAATGGTCGAGCTGAAACTCAGCCAGGGCGCCAAGCCTGGCCACGGCGGTGTACTACCCGCTGCAAAGGTCAGCATGGAAATCGCAGCTGCGCGCGGCGTGCCGATGGGCATCGACTGTGTTTCGCCATCGCGGCATTCGGCCTTCTCCACGCCGATCGAGATGATGCATTTCATAGGAAGGATGCGGAACCTTTCCGGTAGCAAACCGACTGGTTTTAAACTTTGTGTGGGCCATCCGTGGGAATTCCTCGCCATCTGCAAGGCGATGATCGAGACGCAAATCTATCCGGACTTCATCGTCGTCGATGGCACAGAAGGCGGCACCGGCGCCGCACCGCTTGAATTTACCGATCACGTCGGGATGCCGTTGCGCGAGGGACTCAATTTCGTTCACAACGCGCTGATCGGTATTAATGCTCGCCATCGCATCAAGATCGGAGCGAGCGGCAAGATTGCGAGCGCCTTCGACATCGCGCGCGCTATGGCCTTGGGTGCGGATTGGTGCAATTCCGCGCGGGGGTTCATGTTTGCCCTCGGCTGCATACAGTCACAGTCATGTCACACCGACCGTTGTCCGACCGGAGTTTCGACGCAGGATCGCAATCGCCAACGAGCGCTAGTAGTCGTGGACAAATCAGAGCGGGTATACAATTTTCATCGGGCCACCATCGAAGCGCTCGCCGAATTGGTCGCGGCTGCCGGACTGGACCATCCGAGTGAGTTCGCGCCGGCGCACTTTTCTCGGCGAATTTCTCAGCACGAAGTGAAGGGCTTCGACGAACTGTACCGCGCGCTCAAGCCTGGTGAACTGCTCGAAGTTACAAGCGACAAGAGATTTGCCGCGCAGTGGTCGATGGCGGATGCCGGTCAATTCCGAGTCGCAGCTGCAGCCTGACCGGCTGGCCGAGCGCGAAGCCGGACAGCTTAGAGCAGGCGCGAAAATAAAAAGTAGAGCGCGCCTGAGAGCGCCATAGCGGCCGGAAGCGTCATGACCCAAGCGAGCGCAATGTTGCGAACCGTGGCCCATTGCAGTCCCGAACCGTTCGCGGCCATGGTCCCGGCAACACCGGATGAAAGGACGTGCGTAGTTGAGACCGGCAGGCCGTAGACGTCGGCCGCTGCGATGGTCGCAGCCGCGGTGATTTCGGCGCAGGCTCCTTGGGCATAAGTGAGGTGCGTTTTGCCGATCTTCGAACCGACGGTGACGACGATCCGCTTCCAGCCCACCATGGTGCCCAGCCCGAGCGCGATCGCAACGACAATTTTCACCCAGCCGGGAATGAATTTGGTCGCGTTGTCGAGTGAAGCTTTATAGGCATTGAGCGTGCTGATATCGCTTGCCGAAAGATCGGCTTCCTTATCCTTTATGAGGAGCGGATCGCTTCCGAGGCGAGATACATGTCGTTGCGGGTATTGCCGACCTGGTCGGCCGGCATCCTGACGATCGAACCGTAGTCGCTGACCTGCTTGGCGATATCCGCAATGAGGACCGCGAGCGACGGAAAGGTCCTTCATTGATCTGATGCTGCGCAACGAAGGCGGTCACCGCTGGCCGCGGATCCCCGAGCACATTGTAACCGGCAGCTTTGGTGCCAATCACGGCGCTCGCCGCCTGCGAATTGGCCAGAAACTGAGCCACCTGGCTCGCCGGCATGCTGCGGTTGAGCGCCTAGGCCGTCGGTACCGTGCCGATCAAGATCAGCATGATCAGACCCATGCCTTTCTGACCGTCGTTGGAGCCATGGAAGAAGCTCACCAGGGTGCAGGTCAGAACCAAGATGCCGCGGATCCACCAAGGCGGCGGCTGATTGCCCTTCGGCTCACTGAACAGTTCTTTGTTGCGGATGATGAATTTGATGGCCAGCAAAAGGATCCCAGCGAGCACAAAACCGAAGATCGGAGAGAACAAAAGTGCCTTGCCGATCGAGATCGCCTGGTTCCAATCGACGCCCGATGTGCCGTCGCGTCCCCGCAGCAGGGCATTGGCGACGCCGACGCCGATCACCGATCCGATCAACGTATGCGAACTCGAGGCCGGAAGCCCGAATGACCAGGTGCCGAGATTCCAGATGATCGCCGCGATCAACAGCGCGAAGACCATGGCAAAACCGGCACTACTGCCAACCTGAAGGATCAACTCCACTGGAAGCAGTGAGATGATGCCGAATGCCACGGCACCGGATGACCAGAGGACGCCCAACAAGTTCCACATCCCCGACCAGACCACGGCGACGTTAGCTGGCAGCGAATGGGTATAAATAACGGTCGCCACCGCATTGGCAGTGTCGTGAAAGCCGTTGACGAACTCGAAGCCGAGCGCAATCAGCAGCGCAACAAAGAGCAACAGAAAGGGAACATAATTGCTGATCTTCGTACCGCTCGCATCAATGTCGGTGTAGATGCTGTAGGCGACAAATAAAATCCCGGCCGCCAGCGCTCCAAAAAAGAGAATCGCTGTCATCGGACTGGTGGCATGGTCGGGTTTTGGGCCGTGCTGTTCGGCGGGCTCGAGCGAGCCCGGCAATGCCATCTCTGCCATGATAATCTCCCTGCCGTTTGTCAAATGTTGCGCAGGGTCTGTGACGGCTGCATGACTGGAAACATGCCTGGATAGTTTCGAAACTTGCCGGCTAGCGAAATCCCACTCGCAATCAAGCGTAACTTGGCAGTTATCAAGGCTCTAGTGGTGTCATCACCGCGTCACGCTCTCTTGTCCAACTTAACCGCCGATCTGTCTGTGCCGGACCAGCCAGCCTTCGCCATGGCCATTATTTCGCCCAGTGAAGTCGGGAATCCGATGCAGGCCAAGATGCGTCGCAGCGATCTCGCGGTGGCGGGACTCGCCGCCCTTGGCATCGTATTCGGTGATATCGGAACGAGCCCGCTCTACACCCTTAAGACCGCGTTCGATTTCCTTAGCGGAGAACCGACGCCTGAGCGCATTCTTGGCATTCTTTCATTATTGATTTGGACACTGTTTCTGGTCACATCGATCAAATACGTCGCCGTCGCCATGAGTATCGATAACGACGGCGAGGGGGGTATTTTGGCGCTAATGGCGCTGCTCGGGAAAAAGGGAAACCGGCGCCTGGTCATCCTCGTCGCGGGTCTTCTCGGGGCAGCGCTTATCTATGGCGATGGCGCGATCACGCCGGCAATCTCTGTACTCTCCGCGCTCGAGGGCCTCAACATCGCGGCGCCGTCATTTGAGCATTACGTCGTACCAGCCGCGGTCGCTATCCTGGTGCTGCTGTTTGCGGCTCAGCCACTTGGCACGTCTAGGATCGGCGCTGCATTCGGCCCGATTATGTTGCTTTGGTTCATATCCATTGCGGCGCTCGGGTTGTGGGGAGTCGCGCAAGATCCCTCGGTCTTTCGCGCCGTGAATCCATATTACGCTTTTCATCTTCTCGCTGGCCATGGGCTCAGCGGCTTCCTCGTGCTTGGTGGGATTTTTTTGTGCGTAACCGGCGCCGAAGCGCTTTACGCCGACATGGGCCATTTCGGCAAACAACCGATCCGCGCCGGCTGGTCGTGGATCGTATTTCCTTGTCTGGTCTTGAACTATGCCGGACAGTCCGCGATCGCGTTGCGTGGCGAGTCCATCGCCAACAACATTTTTTATCGCTTGTGCCCAGAACCACTGTTGGTTCCGCTGGTCTGCCTCGCGACTGTTGCCACCATTATCGCCAGTCAATCAATCATAACGGGCGCTTTCTCGATGACCCGGCAGGCCATTCAGCTCGGTTGGTTGCCACGGCTCCACATCAAGCAAACTTCGGAAAAAGGCTACGGACAGATTTATGTCGGCGTTGTCAACTGGCTCCTAATGATCGTCACCGTTGCCCTGACTATTCTATTCCATAAGTCCGACGATCTCGCGGCTGCCTATGGAATTGCCGTGTCGCTCACGATGCTGATGACATCTTACCTTTTGTTTGTCGCGATGCGGGAGATTTGGCATTGGAGTGTTTGGCTGAGCTCCGCCGTGGCCGGTGTTTTTATCATCGTCGACACAGGGTTTTTCGCCGCGAATTCATTGAAAATTGCAGATGGCGGATATGTGCCGATGCTACTCGCCGCCTGCATCTATGGTGATGCTGATTTGGCATCACGGCTCGGTCCTGGTCGCCCATCGCCTAGAACAGACTCCAGTCTCGATCGCTGATTTTCTCGCCAAACTCAAACGGCAAAACGTGCCACGCGTACCCGGCACCGCTGTGTTTCTTACGCGCACGTCAATTGGTGCGCCGCCACTGCTGTGGCACTTGCGGCACAATCGGGCGCTTCACGAACGCGTCGTCGTGCTGCGTGTCTTGACCGAATCGAAGCCACGCGTGCATTGGCCGGATCTGATGTCGGTGGTCGAGGAGGGTGAAAATTTCTGGCGGGTGACCGCGCATTTCGGGTTCATGCAGCGACCTGACATTCCCCGTCTGCTTGAAGAAGCGCAGCAACGAGGCTGCGCGATCTGGCTCGACGACGTCACGTATTATGTCGGCCACGAGAACATTTTGCATCGCCGCCATGGGCCGGCGATGCCGCATTGGCAGGAGCGCATTTTCGCTGCCATGATGCGCAACGCTTCGCACGTCACCGACAATTTCCGACTGCCGACCGAGCAGGTCGTCGAGATCGGGCGACAGATTTCGATTTAAGACTTTGTAACCTGATTTCCACGATCAGGTCACTGTGATCTTTGGCGTCTGGATGGCTGAGCGCAAACCAACCGCCGTAATGCTCAAGGGGTCATTATAAAATCACGAGAGAGTTTAGGTAAAAATCGCGGAGACAATTTGCGTGCCAGCGGTTGCGACAACTAGCGTCACGGCCGCTTGAGTAGCTCGAGAGCTGAGCCTGGTCTCATTTCCTCCTGGGCGCCCCGACGAGGAAGTATTTGAAATAAACGCGCCCCTCTCCTGCGGGGAGCAAGGCATCGCACCTCAGGCAGGCAATTTTTCCGTGCGGCTCGTCGTGCGGAGCTTCGATTCTGACGATCCTATATTCTGCCTTGCAATATGGGCAGCGGAAGCGAATCGGCTCTGATTTGCTCATTTGATGAAAGAGAAAAATTGCTCCCGCGGCACTATGAAGTGTTCTACTTAAACTACGGTCAAATAAATGCAGACGAGGCAGCTCAGGTGGTCGTCACTGCGCTCTGCCATCAGATCTTTGTTAAGCGGATACCAAGGCCGATTTATGAGTTCTTGCTTTTGCGGGACAAAAATTTGTTTTCACGGGCCAGGGCTAAGAATTGGCTTGCTGGGCGGATCCGATCGACGCACCAAGCAGGAGCGGATTGGCCTACCGAGGCGTTCTCGCTCTCTTAGCGGCAGGACCGTTGTCGGAAGCCGGGCCTAAAAAGTTTTGACCGCCGTGTCGAATTTTCTTGCAATACCGTTCGATTGCTACTATGTGCCGCTCGCCCAAATTCGCACGTGCCTGTGGCCGTGTGTCGATCGGTAGGCATCCGGACAAGAGGCCGGACAGTCGCCTGAG
>Ga0182035_10000263_pt1 | contig 23512 bp, 19 predicted proteins | sample flu12Cox44000170_FD_125969 | JGI IMG/M metagenome (GOLD analysis project Ga0182035, IMG submission 125969) | Lab enrichment of tropical soil microbial communities from Luquillo Experimental Forest, Puerto Rico - flux4day.12C.oxic.44.000.170 | ecosystem: Environmental > Terrestrial > Soil >...
CATCGAAGCGAAAGGATCGAATTTCTTGAAACGGCGAGTCCAGGAGCACGAACGCCTTGCCGTCCGGGTCGACACGAAGCACCCGGCCAGGGGTGCTCGTCCCCACGAGAAGGTTTCCGCGACGGTCGAAGGACAGGGCTGTCGCGTGCGTGGCGCTGGTCTTGTAAAAAGGCTCGCCCTTTCCGTCCGGCGTGATTTTGTACACGATCCCCTTGTCGCCGGTGCCGGCGAACACATTGCCGTGGCGGTCGACGGCCAGCGCCCAGATGTACTTGTCCTCGTTGCTGAAGAGCACCCGGCTGTTGCCGTTTCGATCGATCTGATAGATCTTGCCGTCCGGCGACGTGCCGACGTACAGACCGCCGTTTGGGGCGGCGGCCAGCGCGTGGACCTCGAGCTCGGTGCTGTCGAAGAACACGGAGCCCTTGCCCTGCGGGTCGATCTTGTACACCTTGCCTTCGTTGCCCGTGCCCGCGAAGAGCGTTCCGTCGGGCTGCCCGACGATCGACCAGAGGAAGGGCGCAGACGTTTCGTAGACGAGCTCGGTCGCCGGACCGAGCGTCAGCTCGCCTCGGTTGTCGATCGACAAATTCTCCACGTCGCCCTTCAGAAAATCCGTCTGCGTGGCTGTCTGGAAGAACTTCGCTGAGGAAGCACCGAGGGGCAGTGCGAACGCGACAACGGCGCAGACCATGCCTGCGCGGCGCCGAAAGGAGGGTCTCAAGCTTGTCTTCCGGCAGCACTCAGAGAGGGTGACAAAGTAGCCTTAGCCCCCGGCGGAGATGGTAATCGTCAAGGTCTTCAATCCGGTGACGGCGTCCTCGGTCACGAGCGTCCATTCGCCGAGCGTCGCGCTGTGCAGCGGGTTGAAGTTGCCGCCGTTCCGCTCGCCCTCGAGCACACCCAGAACCGAAGGCGGCAGCGAAGAGAGCATCTCGCCGCTCACCACGGCTCCCGACTCGGAGCTCATGAGCTTCACGTAGAGCGTGTCGTTGCGGCGGCCTTTGTTGACGGCCTTGATCATCTGGTCGATGCCGCGCGAGGTGCCGACGCCCGAACGCGTCTCGCGCTGTTCCGCCAGGCCGAGCCGGGCGCCGTCGGACACGACGAGCGTCAAGGCACCGCTCGCATTCGGCGGGATGTCGATAGGAACGGTGCGCAGCTGCGCCTCGCCGCGATACGTGCGCAGCAGTATCTTGAGAGGCACGGTCCGCCCGGCGCGCGGCCGCGGATCGTCGAGCCACACCCGCTCGAGGACGGCCGTCTTCGGCCGCTCGGTCGTCGTGACGTCAATCTGGAGACCGTCCAAATCGACTTTCTCGTAGTCATTGCTCATCAGGTTCAGGATGGGTCCCACGACGTAGGTGGCCGCCGCGATCGAGGCCTGATCGCCGGTAAAAATGTTGTTGAAGACGATCGCCTCGTGCTTCCGGACGTTGGCGGTCCCGTGCACGCTGAACGTCGCGGCCTCCATGCTCCGTTCGTACGACATCAACGTGTTGAGCAGGCTGGCGTAGGTCATCAGCGGGCCAAACAGCGGGTCGTTCACGACAGTGTATTTGAACGTTCTCGTCGGGGCGCGGCTGGAAGCCAGCGAGACCGTGACCGGAATCATTCGCGGACCCGAACCCAGTCGTCCCGCAATCGCCGTCGCGCGATCCTGCAGGAAGGTCCCGATGACTTCTGCAGTGCTCGACAGCTTGATTGAAGAGAACAGGCTGGGGAGCACGGCGTAGACGTACGCACGCGTCATCGGGAACTCGGTCGGTCCGAGGTTGTACATCGGATGACCGAACGCATAAACACGATCGCCGTCGATGTGGGTGACCGTGCCCGTGCCGCCGAGCGTCAGATCGCCCCCAACGAACATGACGCCAACCGCGTCGCCCGGCTTCAGCGGCCCTTCGAACGGTTTCTCGCCGGCGTGCAGTCCGGACGCGCCGCCCCCGGTCGGGACGAACCCCTGATCACGGAACGCGGTCTCCAGCAGATCGGCGAGCTCCGGCTCGAACCCGGAAATGACGAGCGGGGTGGCGATAGGACGGAGCAGCGTGCCAAGCTGGCCTGCATTCAAGTCGGCAACGGTCGTTGCACCGTTCAACCGGGCGTCAGTCGGGCGGTCGGCAAAGGGACGGTTCCAGCTGAGGGCCTTCCGGAAGGCGGCAATCAGGTTGTCGCGCGCCAGGGGGGAGTCCGGGTACAGCGGGACCGAAACCCGAAGCCGCGCGGCGCCGGGTCGCCCGTTGTTCCCGGGCCCGGTTCCACCGGGCGCGTCGCCAAACTGCGCGGAGTCAGTCATCTCCGCAATCGGCGTAATACCGGCAATCGGCTCCTTCGAGAAGCTGCCGAGCGCGTAAGACACGGCGCCAACCAGCTTGCCGTCGATATACACCGGACTGCCGCTCATGCCGGCGATCACCCCGGTCTGCGCCAGCGGACCACCTTCGAGCTTCGCGAGGATCAGGTTTCGATTCGGCCCGATGACGTTTTCGAGGACGCCGAGGATATTGACCTTGAAGTCTTCGACATGCGTCCCATCGAAGACCGTTCGCCCGATGCCGACCATCCCGGGCCGGACGTCGCCCACGGCCATCTGCGCGGTGGCACCCGAGACGGCTTCTCCCCAAATCGCTGGAAACGACAGGGCGAGGAAGACCAATCCTGCTGCGGCTCCCGCCGTCGCAACGACCTGACGATGAAGCATTTCGCTCCATTTTGACACGGATTGCCCAGGTTTGTTATCGTGACACCTTCATGGCTGGCCAGCCGGTCACTTTTCAGTTCGGCGCCGCGTGGCGGTGGTATTGGGCCCCGACTGAAGAGGCGTCCGCCTTGGCCTGACCGAGCCACTGCGCGAACGAGTTTTCGAGAGCCTCTTCAGCCTGACGGGTGAAGAGGCTTTTTTTATGGGCAAACCGCTTCTGTGTGTGACGGTGACGGCGGCGACGACCGCCGAACTGCGCCGGCGGCGCGACGAAGCCACCGCCGCCGATCTTGTGGAGTTGCGGCTCGACGCCCTTCGCGATCCGGACGTCATGGGCGCATTGTCGGGCCGCAAATCGCCGGTTGTCGTCACCTGCCGGCCCAGATGGGAGGGTGGCGAGTTCCAAGGATCGGAGGAGGAGCGACGGCGCCTGTTAGCTGCCGCGCTGGCGAGCGGCGCAGAGTACGTCGATGTCGAGTGGCGCGCGCGTTTCGACGATTTGACTGCCGGACCCCATGCCGCGCGTGTCGTGCTCTCCATGCACGACTTCGAGGGAGTCCCCGACGACCTCACCTCCAAGCTTCGAGCGATGCGGTCCACGCTCGCCGGTTTCGTCAAGGTCGCCATCACCGCGAAACGCCTGACCGATTGCGTCGCGCTCCTCGATCTCGCGCCCGAGGCGCGACGCTCAGGCCGGCTGGTCCTTCTGGCGATGGGAGATTACGGCCTGACGACGCGCATTCTCGCGGGCCGCTATGGCTCGGCCTGGACGTATGCGGGCGCCCTGCGGAGCGTCGGACAGATCACCGCCGAAACGATGCAGAACCAATACCGGTTCCCGTCGATCAGCGACGCAACCCGGGTCTACGGCATCGTCGGCGGCTCCGTTCGGCATTCCGTGTCGCCGGCGATGCACAACGCGGCGTTCCGCGCGCTGAACCTCGACGCCGTCTACGTTCCGTTCCCATCGGTCAGCGCCGACGACTTCGTCGCGTTCGGCAGGGCTCTCGGCATCGCCGGCGCAAGCGTGACGATTCCCCACAAAGTCGCCCTGTGCGATCGACTCGACGAGATGTCCCCGGGAGCCCGCCGGATCGGCGCGATCAACACTATCCGCGCGGAACGTGGTCGCTGGATTGGCGACAACACCGATGCCGGCGGGTTTCTCGAGCCGCTGCAGGGGCGCGTGCCGTTGTCCGGCTTGCATGCCGCGGTGCTCGGTGCGGGCGGTGCCGCGCGTGCGGTCGCCGACGCCCTTTCCTCGGCGAGATGCTCCGTGCGCATCCATGCCCGGCGGCCGGAGCAGGCCGAGAGCGTTGCGATGCTCACGTCTGCCGGCGTGGGGCCATGGCCGCCGGAGCCGGGGACCTGGGAGCTCCTGATCAACTGCACGCCGATCGGATACGGGAACGACGAGACCCCGGTGCCGGCCGACCAGCTCACGGGCCGGTATGTGTATGACCTGGTTTACAACCCGCCGGTCACGCGGCTTCTGCGGGACGCGGCGGCGGCCGGCTGCCAAACGATCAGCGGCGTAGACATGCTGGTGGCGCAAGCCTGCGGGCAGTTCCGGTGGTGGACCGGCCTGCGGGCGCCGGCCGGCATCATGCGGGCTGCCGCGCTCGAGCGCCTCGCCGAGTCGACGCGCGAGGAACAGCAGGTCGTGTGAGGGGCCGATGAACATCACATCGTTCGAGGAATTCAAGGAGCTCGCACGTCGCGGGACCTTCGTGCCGGTCTGCAAGGAGATCGTCGCGGACCTGCTGACGCCCGTGTCGGCCTTTCTCAAGATCGCGGAGAACGCGGACTACGCGTTCCTGCTCGAGAGCGTCGAAGGCGGCGAGCACGTCGGGCGCTACTCGTTCCTCGGCAAGGATCCGTTTCTCATCCTGCGGGCCACGCACGCGGGGCACGCCAGGAGCGGGCGGACCACGATCGAGCGCGGGGGCGTGACGACGGAGAGCGATCGACCATTCGTCGAGACATTGCGGCATCTGATGGCCGATTTCCGATCGCCGTTCGTGCCCGAATTGCCTCGCTTCACCGGAGGCGCGGTGGGGTACCTCGGTTACGGTGCCTCGTCATGGTTCGAGCCGGTCCTCGGCGATCTCGGCGCGGGCGTCGACGGCGCCGATCAGGCGGGGTTCATGCTCTTCGATACGGTCCTGGCGTTCGACCACGTCCAGCATCGCATCCTGATCATCGCCAACGCGCGAATGACGCCGGACGAAGACCTTGAATCGCTCTATCAGTTCGCGTGTGCGAAAATCCAGTTTCTCGAGCGCGAGCTTGAGCGTAACCTCTCCCGCACGCGCGGGACGAGCGGCAACGGTCTTCGGATCACATCGAACCGCACGCGCCAGCAGTTCGAGGACAGCGTCCGCGCCGCCAAAGAGCACATCGCCGCCGGCGACATCTATCAGGTGGTGCTGTCGCAGCGTTTCGAGGCGGACGTCACCGCGGATCCATTTACCGTTTATCGCGCGCTCAGACACGTCAACCCGTCGCCGTACATGTACTTCATCCGCATGGGCGGAGTTGCCGTCGTCGGCTCCTCTCCCGAAATGCTGGTCCGCGTCGAGGGCGCTCGCGTGGAGACGCATCCCATCGCGGGCACGCGTCCAAGGGGAAAGAGCAGCGAGGAAGACACCAGGTTGGCGGAGGAGCTGAAACGTAACGAGAAGGAGCGGGCCGAGCACGTCATGCTCGTCGACCTTGGCCGCAACGACGTCGGGCGGGTCTCGGAGTACGGATCGGTCCGCGTTCCCCAGTTCATGGGGCTCGAGCGCTTCTCGCATGTGATGCACCTGACCTCGATCGTCGAAGGGAAGCTGGCGGATGACCGCGACCGGCTCGACGCCCTCATGTCGTGCTTCCCGGCGGGAACCGTATCAGGTGCTCCCAAGGTCCGCGCAATGCAGCTCATCAAAGAGCTCGAACCGAGCGGCCGCGGGTTGTACGCTGGCGCCGTCGGCTACCTCGACTTCGCCGGCAATCTCGATTTCTGCATCGCGATTCGAACAGTCATCATGTCGAAGGGGAAGGCGTACGTGCAGGCGGGCGCGGGCATCGTCATCGACTCGAACCCGACCGCCGAGTACGAGGAGACGCGCGACAAGGCCAAGGCGCTCTTCCGTGCGCTCGAGCTCGCGCAAGGCGGTCTCTGACCATGGTGCTCGTCATCGACAATTACGACTCGTTTACGTTCAACCTGGTCCAATACCTCGGAGAGCTGGGTGCCCACATCCGGGTCCTCCGAAACGACCAGGCGTCGGTCGACGAGATTGCCGCGACGCGTCCCGATCACATCGTCATCTCCCCTGGACCGGGACGACCCGAGGAGGCGGGGGTGACGATGGGCGTCATCGAGAGGCTGGGCGAGCGGACACCGATTCTTGGAGTCTGTCTCGGGCACCAGGCCATTGGCGCGGTTTTTGGGGGCCGCGTCGTCCGCGCCGCCACGCCGATGCACGGCAAGACATCCATCGTCGAACATGACGGTCGCGGTGTTTTCGCCGGAATTGGCGGGCCGTTTGCGGCCTCTCGGTACCATTCGCTCGTCGTAGCCGGCGAGAACCTGCCGCCCGATCTCGAAGTGGCCGCCCGAACGCGGGAAGACGGCATCGTCATGGCGCTGCGGCATCGGCGATGGCCGCTCCACGGGGTCCAATTTCATCCCGAATCGATCTTGACCGGCGAAGGTCGAACCATTCTTCGAAATTTCCTGAAGAATGGAGCCAGAACCGTTCTCCCCGAAGCGGCGCCCGTGACCAGTTTCCCGGAGACCCGGTCATGACCAATTTCCTGGAGGCGCAGCCGTGACCGCATTCCGCGGGTTTCAGCCGCTCATCAACAAGCTGACGCGTCAAGAGGATTTGACGACTGAAGAGGCGGCGGCGGCGATGGCCGAAATCATGGAAGGCCGTGCGGCTGCTGCTCACATCGCCGGCCTGCTCATCGGTCTGGCGATGAAAGGGGAGCGGCCGGCGGAGATCGTCGGCTTCGCCCGGGCGATGCGGGCCCGTGCCGTCCAGCTCTCACGGCGGTACGAGGATGTATTCGATACGTGTGGCACAGGCGGCGATCGATCGGGCACCTTCAACATCTCATCGTGTGCGGCCGTCGTGGTTGCGGCGTGTGGGGTCCGCGTCGCGAAGCACGGCAACCGCTCCGCATCGAGCCAGACCGGAGGCGCGGATGTTTACGAAGCACTCGGCATGCGCATCGACGCATCCCCGGCTGTCGTTGAACGCTGCCTGGCGGAAATCGGGATCGGGTTCTTCTTCGCGCCCACATTTCACCCATCGATGAAACATGCGGGTCCAGTCCGCCGGGAGCTTGGCGTCCGCTCTGCCTTCAATCTGTTAGGCCCGTTGACCAATCCGGCCGGAGCCGCGCGGCAAGTGGTCGGTGTTTCGAGCCCGGAATTGACGGAGCTCCTCGCACGAGCGCTGCTCCTGCTGGGAACCACGCGCGCCTGGGTCGTGCACGGCGCCGACGGCATCGACGAGCTCACGACGGCCGGGTACACCAAGGTCTCGGAGTGTCGCGACGGTACGGTCAACACGTTTTACCTGCATCCAACCGATGTGGGCCTCCCGAAGTCGCCGACGGGCGCCCTCGCGGGCGGTGACGCCCGCACGAACGCCGCGATCATCGAAGCCATCCTGGCAGGTGAGCGGGGCGCGGCTCGCGACGTCGTGCTGCTCAACGCCGGTGCCGGCCTCTTCGTGGCCGGGTGCGCCGATTCGGTCCAAGACGGCATCGCAAGGGCGGCCCGCGCGATCGATAGCGGTGACGCCAAACGAACGCTTCAGCGGCTTGTGGCGACGACGGCCGAGGAGGTCGCGGCAGGAGGCGGCGCGTGACCGCGGATCTCCTCGCCAGCATCGTCGCGGCGACAAAACGGATCGTCGAGGTCCGGGAAGCGCGGGAACCCAAGTCGGACCTTGAAAAGCGCGCCTCGGCGTCTCCATCCCGGCCCGGCCATTTCCACGCCGCGCTCACGCGCGCCGGCGCCGTCAACGTGATCGCCGAGTGCAAGCGCCGGTCGCCCTCGCGAGGAGTGCTCTGTGCATCGTACGATCCGGCGGCCATCGCCATCGGTTACGCCGAGGCCGGCGCCGCCGCCATTTCGGTGCTGACAGAGCCCACTTTTTTCGACGGCGCGCTCGAGCACCTGCAGGCGGTGCGCAAGTCGGTCGACCTTCCGCTTCTCCGAAAGGACTTCATCGTCTCGGAGTATCAGCTCCTCGAGGCCCGCGCGACGGGTGCAGACGCCGTGCTGTTGATTGTCGCGGCTCTGAGGCCTGTCGAATTGAAAGTGCTGTACGACCACGCCGCCGCCCTCGGACTGGACGCGCTGGTCGAAGTCCATGACGCGACGGAGCTCGCCATCGCTCTCGACGCCGGCGCGAAGGCGATCGGCGTGAACAATCGCAATCTTCGAACGCTGGTTGTCGATCCGGCGACGTCTGATGAGCTCATCGCGGTGATGCCTCCGCACGTGGTCGCGGTCAGTGAGAGCGGACTGAAAACCGGGGGCGACGTGATGAGCCTGCGAGAGCGCGGTTACGGGGCGTTTCTGATCGGCGAGCGCTTCATGACCAGTGTTGAGCCTGGGCGCGCGCTTCACATGCTGCTCGCCGAGTGCGGCAGCGACGTCGAGACGAGCGCGTCGCGAGGCGGCAGCGTTCGAGGAGAACGGCCATGACAGCGGGGAATCGCTCGTGCTCGTGAAGATTTGCGGCATCACGCGTCGTGCCGATGCATACGCCGCCGTCGACGCGGGCGCCGCAGCGATCGGCTTCGTCTTCTGGCCCGAGAGCCCGCGCTTTATCGACCCCTATCGCGCCCGGACCATTGCGGCGGCGCTACCGCCCTTCGTGACCACAGTCGGCGTGTTTGTCGACCAGCCGTCTGATCACGTGTCGCGGGTTGCAAGCCTGGTGCGGCTCTCCGCGGTGCAGCTCCATGGGTCTGAGACGCCGGACTATGCCGCGGCGCTCCGACGACCCGTCATCAAGGCCGTCACGCTGGGCGAGCGTCCGGGGGAAGGGCCCGAGGAGGACGAGGAAGCCATTGCGCAGTGGCCGAACCATGTCGCCGTCCTGCTGGACGTCCGGGATCCGGTCAAGCACGGAGGAACCGGCCACGTGATCGATTGGAATCGAGCGGCAGGGGTGGCCGCCCGGCGCCCCGTCCTTCTGGCGGGCGGCTTGACGCCGGAGAACGTCGCCGCGGCAATCAGGTGCGTGCGGCCGTTTGGCATCGACGTATCGTCGGGCGTTGAAGAATCGCCCGGCGTCAAAGATCACGGCCGTGTGCGCGCGCTCTTCAAAGCCATCGAGGTGATTCATGCCGACACATGTCTCGAGTCGTGACCGAACTGATCCCCCCGGTCCCGTCCGGCGCGACCCGGACGCGCGCGGCTACTTCGGCGAGTTCGGGGGACGTTATGTGCCCGAGACGCTCGTTCAGCCCGTCGAAGAGCTCGAGCGCGCATACTTCCAGGCGCGGGACGATGATGAGTTCCAGCGTGAGCTCGGGCGCCTGCTCGCGCACTATGTCGGGCGGCCAACGCCGATCTACGAGGCGGCGCGCCTGACCCAGGCGGCCGGCGGCGCGACCATCTACTTGAAGCGCGAGGATCTGACGCACACCGGCGCGCACAAGATCAACAACGCCCTGGGCCAGGCTCTCCTCGCGCAGCGAATGGGGAAGCCGCGCATTGTGGCGGAAACGGGTGCAGGCCAGCACGGTGTGGCGACGGCGACCGCGTGCGCGCTCCTCGGTCTCGAGTGTTGCGTGTACATGGGCGCCGAGGACATGGATCGTCAGGCACTGAACGTGTTCCGCATGCGCCTGCTCGGCGCAGAGGTGTGCCGGGTGGACGCCGGCAGCCGGACGCTCAAGGACGCCATCAACGAAGCCATGCGGGACTGGGTCACGAACCTGGCGGACACGTACTATCTACTGGGATCGGTGCTGGGTCCGCACCCGTACCCCCTTATGGTCCGTGAGCTGCAGGCGGTCATTGGACGCGAGGCGCGCCCGCAGATCGTCGAGCTGTCCGGCCAGCTGCCGACGGCGATCGTCGCCTGCGTGGGTGGTGGCAGCAATGCGATGGGGATCTTCGACGCCTTCATTGACGATCAAGGCGTCCGACTCGTTGGCGTTGAGGCGGGCGGGGAAGCGATTGTGCGCGGCCGCCACGCGGCGAGATTCGCCGGGGGAAGCGTAGGTGTGCTGCAGGGCACCCGCACCTTCGTCCTTCAAGATGAAGACGGCAACATCGAGCTGACGCATTCGATCTCCGCCGGGCTGGACTATGCGGCCGTGGGTCCCGAGCACTCGTGGCTGCGTGAATCGGGGCGCGTGGAGTACGCCTTCGTCACGGACGCGGAGGCGGTGGCAGCGTTTCAGACGCTGGGCAAGCTCGAGGGCATTCTGCCGGCGCTCGAGCCTGCGCATGCCGTCGCGCACGCTATGAAGCTCGCGAGAGAGCTGGGACCGTCGGCGACGATCCTGATCAACCTGTCCGGACGAGGCGACAAAGACGTGCAGGCAGTGCAGAAATGGCTCGACTGACGCGACTCGCCGCGGCCTTCGAACGCCTGCGCGCCGAGCGACGCGTCGGCCTGGTCACCTTCGCAACGGCGGGCGACCCTGATCTGGCTCGCTCGGGCGAGATCCTCCTCGCGCTCGATCGTGCCGGCGCCGATGTTCTCGAGGTCGGGGTGCCGTTCTCCGATCCCATGGCCGACGGAGCGGTCATCCAGCGCGCGACCGAACGGGCGTTGGCCGCGGGGGCGAACCTTCGAGGCGTGCTGGATCTCATCGCGGGCCTTCGGGCGCGGATTCGCGCTCCAATCGTCGTGTTCAGCTACGCGAACCCGCTGCTGCGGATGGGCGTCGAGGCGTTCGCACGGCGCGCGGCGGCGGCGGGGGTGGACGGCGTTCTTGCGCTCGATCTCCCGATTGAGGAGGCCGGCGCGTTTCGAGCGACGCTTGCCGCGGAGGGACTCGACGTGATCTTTCTCTTGAGCCCGACCACGTCTGACGCCAGAATTCAGCGCGCAGCCGAGCTCGGCAGCGGGTTTCTGTACGCCATCTCCAGGCTTGGCGTCACGGGGGCCCGCGACCGCGTGGCCGCAGGGGTCGAGGCGATGGTGCGAAGAATTCGCTCCTACACGGCGCTGCCGATTGCGGTTGGATTTGGCGTCTCGACGCCACATCATCTGACCGAAATTGGCGCGTATGCCGATGCGGCCGTCGTTGGAAGCGCCCTGGTCTCCGTTATCGCGGAGTATGGGCAGTCGCCGGACCTCGTGCAGAGGGTTGAAGCCTACGTGGAATGGCTCAAGGCCGGCGCGGCGTCTGAACCCGCGCGACAATGAACCCCGGACGGTAACGATGTCGCGAACGCTCGAGGACCTCCGTGAAGACATGGACCGCGTGGACGAGGTGCTCGTCCGGCTGCTTAACGAGCGCGCCCGTGTGGCGTGCGAGATCGGGCGGCTGAAAAAGGATCTGGGGATCGATATCTATCAGCCGGAGCGCGAGAAGCAGGTGCTCGCGCACGTGCGCGGCGTGGCGGTGGAGGGTCCGTTGGGTTCCGACGCGATCGCGCGGCTGTTCGAACGCATCATCGACGAGGCGCGTCGGCTCGAGCGACGCGTCGTGCACGGGGAGGCGCTCGGAGAAGAACGACGGAGCGAAATAGGATCGTGAACACTGTGGAGGCAGCGGGCGCTATGGTCGTGGTCATGCAGGAACGGGCGAGCGAGGAGCAAATCGAGCGGGTAGTCGCGCGACTCGTTGAAATGGGAATGGACGTGCATCGCTCGACCGGAGTCACGCGCACCGTGCTCGGCGCTGTGGGCTCGGGTCATCCCGACGCGGGCATCATCGAAATGCTGGATGGCGTCCATGAAGTCTTGCGGATTTCCGAGCCGTACAAGCTCGCGAGCCGCACATTCAAGCCGGAGGGGTCTGTTGTGACGATCGGCGATCTGCGCGTCGGCGGCGACGAAGTCATCGTCATGGCCGGCCCGTGCTCTGCGGAAACCGATCAGCAGGTGCGCGCCGCTGCCGCGGCCGTCCGGCGCGCCGGCGCGAAGATCTTTCGCGGCGGCGCCTTCAAGCCTCGAAGCTCGCCATACAGCTTTCAGGGACTCGGGGAGGAAGGGCTGAAGCTCCTGCGCGACGCTTCGAACGCCGAGAATCTGAAGCTCGTCACGGAGGTGATGGACGTCAGCCAGATTGACCTGGTCGATCGTTACGCCGATATCTTTCAGGTCGGCGCGCGCAACATGCAGAACTACACGCTCTTGCGCGAGCTCGGGCACGCGCGAAAGCCGGTGCTGCTCAAACGCGGTATTTCGGCCACGATCGAGGAGTGGCTGCTGTCGGCGGAGTACGTGCTGAGCGGCGGCAACCTCGATGTGATTCTGTGCGAGCGAGGGATCCGCACGTTCGAAACCGCCACGCGCAATACGTTCGACATCTCGGCGATCCCGGTCGTCCGCAAGCTGAGCCACCTGCCGATCATCGCCGACCCGAGCCATGGCGCAGGACGCCGCGACATGGTCGCGCCCATGGCTCGCGCCGCGGTGGCCGCCGGGGCCGATGGGCTCATCATCGAAGTGCATTGTGATCCCGATCACGCCCTGAGCGACGGCGCGCAGTCGATGTTTCCCGCGCAATTCGATCGTCTGATGGCCGAGTTGCGGATCATCGCGCCGGCCATCGGCCGCAGCATCTGCCTCGAGCCGGTCGCGCGGCGGGGGTGGGGGTCGTAGGACCACGAAATGGCTGATGGCTGAAGCCATGTCAAGTTCTCTTCCCGTCATCCAGCCCGGCCGTCCCGCCCCAGGCCAGGGGGCGCCGACGACTTTCAATAAGGTTGGGATCGTCGGCCTGGGCCTGATCGGTGGATCCATCGCGCTGGCCACGCGTCAGCTCTGGCCTTCGTCGCTCGTGGTCGCGGTCGACGACAAGGATGTGCTCGAAACGGCCATGCGGTTGCACGCCATCGACGTCGCGGCGGACGACCTCATCGTCCTCGCCGAGGTGGATATCGTCGTCCTCGCCGCGCCGGTCAAACAGAATGTCGCGCTGGTGGCGGAGCTCGGCGATCACGTGCGCACGTCGGCGGTCGTCACCGACGTCGGCAGCACGAAACGGGAGATGATCGCGGCTGCGCGGCAACTGCCTGATCGGTTCACGTTCATCGGCGGGCATCCACTCGCCGGATCGGCACACGGAGGCCTCGAGCACGCGCGACCCGATCTCTTTCAGGGTCGGCCCTGGATTCTCACGCCCGATGATCCGGCCGAGCGCTCCCGCCCCCGCGATCCGACCGCTGAAAGCAGGCTTTCCTCGTTCATCCAGGCCCTCGGCGCTGTGCCGAAGCACATGAATGCGGACGCGCATGATCGGTTGATGGCGTCGCTCAGCCACCTGCCGCAACTGACCGCGAGCGCGTTGATGCAGGTCGTCGGACAGCGGGTAGGCCCGGAGGGACTCTCCCTGGCAGGAAAAGGACTGGCGGACACCACGCGGCTGGCTGCGAGCCCGGCCGATATCTGGAAAGACATCGCGGCGACCAACGCCGATCACCTGGGCGCCGCCCTTGATGCGCTCATCGGCGTCCTAACGGATCTCCGCATGGACCTGCCCGCGGGCGACCGGCTCGTCGAGGTGTTCGACGAGGCGTCGCGCTGGCGCGAATGCATCAAGGCGATGCCGGCGCGGGAACCAGGGTCACGACCGTCGATCGATCCGCAGGGAAGTACTTCTTGAACACCTCCTGCAGCACTTGGGGCGTCACCGAGTCAATGCGCTGGTTGCGCGTGACAATCTCGTGTGGATCGCGGTCGTACAGGTGGATGGTCTCCAGCCGGCCGAGCCAATAGCCGTTCTGCTTCAGCAGTGTCTCGTAGTCGCGGCGCGCGCTCTCTTTCGCGCGGTTGGTCAGGTCCGCAGAGGGCCCTTCGCGCTGGAGGCGCGCGATCTCCTGAAACACGCGCGCGGTCATCGACTCCAGATTCTCAGGGGCGGCGCCGAAGCGGACCTCGACATAGCCGCCGCCTCGCTGCGGCAACGCCTGCCGCAAGCCCGCCGAGACGTTGTAGGTCTGGCCGAGTTCGGCGCGCAGGATGTCGCGCAGGTCGATCTGGAGGACGGTCGTCGCTTCGAGCAGCTGCTCCTGCACTGTCGGGTCAGGATTCGGATCGGCGAAGAAGCTGATCGCGGTCTGCCCGCGCGGCTCGCGGCCGGCCTCGACTTTTGCGGCCTCTTTCATTGCGGGGAACTGCAGGCCGACGTCCTTGAATCGGGACGACCGTTGATCCGTCGACGCCAATGCGCCGACATAACGCGCGAGCAGCGGAACCGCTTTATCAACCGTGAAGGCACCCACCATGAAAAACGTGAAGTCGCTCGCGTTGGCGAACATCCTTTTGTAGAACGCGATCATCTTGCTCTTGTCGAGCGCGGCCACGCGCTCCGACGTCAGCGGCCGCGTCGTATAGTGATCGACCGAGTTGATCTGCGCGAGCTTCTCGCCGAAGATCTGACCGGGCGCCCGGCCGCGGTTCGCCACGGCCGCCTCGAGCTGCCGCAGCAGCAGCGGGAACGCATCGGGATCGTCGCCCGGCGCCGTGAATTCTTGATACAGGAGCTGTAGCGCCGTCTCGAGCTCGGCCGGCGCGGCCGAGCCGGAAATGCCTTGCGACGACAGCCCGATGAACGGGCGCGCGCTGGCCAGCTTGCCCGCCAGCGTTCGTTGGAGCTCAGTCGCGTTCAGCCCGCCGACGCCCGAGAGCGCGACATAGTCATCAGCCAGCGTCGCCTCGACGAAATCCGCCGGCGGCGCCAGCGACGAACCGCCGGACGCCGACATGGTGAAGACCACCTGGTCGTTCTTGAAGTCGGTGGGCTTCAGCCAGGCATCGATGCCGTTCGCGAAGTGGACGATGGTGATGCCGAGATCGTCGATAGTACGCCGGCCGGCAACGGAGCCAGCCGTTGGCGCGTGCTCCATCAGGCTGCGCGGCGCTGCATCGGCGGTCCATGCGGTCATGCGAACCGCGTTGGCGGCCGTCATCGCGGCCTGCAGCTCGACCTCCGTGGGTATCTTGATCCCCGGCTTTTGCGGCGACGTCGCCAGAACCACGCGGCTGTCGTCGGTCAAGAGCGCCTTGGCCATCGCCGAGACTTCTCCGCCAGTCACAGTCGGCAGGATCTGCTGGACAAGCCGATATTCGTACGCGATGCCCGGGCTCGGCTCATCGTACAGAAAGTGACGGAGGTACTCCTCGGCGTACGAACCGCTCTCGGTCTTGTCGCGCTCGGCGTACGCCTGGGTGTAGAACGCCGCCATCCATTTCTCGGCGCGGTCGACTTCGGTTCCGTTGACGCCGAACTCCTTGGCTCGATTCGCCTCCTCGACGAGCGCCGTTACGCCGTCCTCGAGCCGGCCGTCCTGCACCGTGGCCCCCATCGAGAACGTCGCGACCTCGCGACTCAGGCTCCCACCGCTGACGCTGGCCGCCAGGAACTTTGCATCGGGGCGGCGCTCCAGCTCGGCGAAACGTTCGGAGAGGATGTGCTCGAGCAGGCGTTGGATGAGATCACGCCGGTAGTCGCCGATGTGCTCCTCGCCTTCGCGGGGCCGCTTGCGCTCTATCGTGACGTGCGACCGGGTCAACTCCGCGTCGCTCACGACGCTGACCAGAAGCTCTTTGTGAATGGGAACGGTCCGATCGGGCAGCGGCGCCGCCGGCGCGCGCGCCACGAGCGGAGCAAAAGTCGTCTTGATGGATGCCTCGATGGTGTCCGGGTTGATATCGCCGACGACGACGAGGGCCATGCGCTCGGGCCGGTACCACGTGTCGTAGAAGGCGCGCAGCCGTGCCGCAGGCGCGTTACGAATCACCTCCGGTTTGCCGATCGGCAGCCGTTCGGCATACCGGGACTTATAGAAGAGGAGTGGCAGCTGCGTATCGCGAATCCGGGAGCCGGCGCCAAGGCCCAACCGCCATTCTTCGATCACGATCGGGCGTTCTTTGTCGATCCACTCCGCGCCGAGGGTCAAGCCGCCGGCGAAGTCGGAGAGCGCCGCCATGCCTTTGTCCAGGATCTCCGTTTTGTCCGACGGGAGATCCAACATGTAGACGGTCTCGTCAAAGCTCGTGTAGGCGTTGACGTGCGGTCCCAGCCGGGCGCCGACCGACTCGAAATAGGCGAAGACCTCGCGCGGCTTGAAGTGCGTGCTGCCGTTGAACGCCATGTGCTCGATGAGGTGCGCGAGGCCGCGCTGATCTTCCTCCTCCATCATCGAGCCGGCCTTTACGGCCAGGCGCATCGACACCCGTTGGGCGGGACGACCGTTCTGTCGGATGTAGTACTTGAGCCCGTTCGGGAGCGACCCGGTCTTTACTGCGGCGTCGAACGGAAGCGCGCCCTGCAGGTTGAGTGGCGCCTGGGCAACCAGCGACGTCGGGCCGAGCGCCAGAACGAGCCGGAGAGAGAAGATCAATGCGACGAACAAGACGAACGGAGGGACGATCAGGCGACGAAGTCTGTTGTCCATATGCGCTCACCGATCTGGGCTTCAGTATTATTATCCTGAATGGGCCTTACGCTCCGGGCGCTGTCGCGGCGCCGGAGGCTGCGAGCTCGTGATGGCTGATGGCCTTGCCGAGTCAGGTGACCTCGAGCACAGGTGCATGAAGCGGTTGCGCGTCGCGGTCGTCGAGCGGGTCATCGAGCACGCTCGAAGGACCGCGCCCGAAGAATGTTGCGGTCTGCTGATTGGCGGTGGCGCCGAGATTGTCGAGGCGGTTGCGGCGCGCAACATCGCCGACCGACGAGCCACACGGTTCCTCATCGAGCCGCAGGATCATCTCGATGCGTTGCGCAACGCGCGGTGCCGGGGCCTTGACGTCGTAGGCTTCTACCACTCGCACCCACGATCGGCGGCCACGCCGTCCGAGACAGACCTCGCGGAGGCGAACTATCCCCACCATCTGTTCCTGATCGTCGGTCTTGGTCCAGCCGACTCCGGCCCGCGCCCGCCAGAGATTCGGCTCTACGAGTACTCGGCAGGCACCTTTCTCCAGATCGGGTACGTCGTCAGTCCCTGAGCGCGACGAGCGGATCCACGCGGCTCGCGCGAAACGCCGGAATGAAACTCGCCGCGACGGCGATCACTCCAAGAAACGTCGCTGCCACGGCGAGCGTCGACACGTCCGTCGGGCTCGTTTGGTACAGCAGCGCCGACATGAGACGGGTGGCAGCGATCGCGAGAGCAAGGCCCCCGGCCATTCCGAGACCTGCGAGCCGCAGGCCCTGACCGACGACATCGGCGATCACGTCGCGAGGAGTGGCACCGAGCGCGATCCGCACGCCGATCTCGCGCCGCTGCTGTGAAACGACGTACGCCAACACGCCGTACAGCCCGACAGCGGCCAGTAGCGCGGCAACCGCGCCGAACAGCGACAACAGGGTGACGCTGAACCGACGCCGCGTCAGGGAGCGCGACAACTGCTGGTCCATCGTCAAAATCGCGCCGATAGGCTGATCCTTGTCTACCTGGAGCATGGCGACGCGAACCGCGCTGGTGACGGCGGACGCCCCCAAAGGAGTTTTGAGGACGACGGTCATGAACGGAAACGCATCCTGGAGGTACGGAACGTAGAGCGTCGGCCTGGGAGGGGCCTCGAGGGAGGCCGCCCGGATGTCGCCGACGACGCCAACGACGGTGTACTCGGGGCCAGGATCGTTGATGAGAAAGTGCTCGCCCAAGGGCGTGCGGCCGGGCCAGAACCGCTGTGCGGCGTTGGCGCTGATCACGGCAACGAGCGGCCGGCCCGCCCGGTCGCTGTCCGTAAAGACACGGCCCTGTAGCACCGGAATGCCCATCGCGGCAAAATAATCAGGCGACGCCGTGCGATAGTCAGCCGCTGTTGGCACGTTCGGCGGGAGGCTCTTGATGGTGAGACCGCGCGTGCTGTTGCCCGGCAGCAAGGGCAGCCGGCTGGTCGCGCCAGCCAGCTCGACGCCGGGAATCGCTTGCATCGCTTTCACGGTCCGTTCCCAAAACTCTGCACGCTGCGGCTGCGTTTGGTACCGCGTGGCGGGGGGCGCGACGCGAAACGTCAGGACGCGATCGGGGTCGAACCCGCTTCGCACGTGCTGCAGCTCGAGGAGACTTCGAACCGTGAGTCCGGCCGCGACGAGAAGAACGAGCGAGAGGGCGATCTCGCCCGCCACGAGAATTGCGCGGAGCCGCCGCTGGCCGGAGCCGACCGCCCCGCGCGCCGACTGCTTCAGATCCTCGCTGACGCTCAGGCTTGCCAGCTGACGGGCGGGCGCGAGACCGAACAACAGGCCGCAGAGGGTCGAGATGACGAGACCGAATGTCAGCACAGTCCGGTCGACGGTGACTGCGCCGGTGGTCGTCAGGTCGGACGGGCTCAACGCGACGAGCGCCGGCACGAGCCACATCGCGACGAGCACGCCGGCCGCGCCGCCCGAGACCGCGAGAAGGACGCTCTCAGTCAACAGCTGCGCGAGAATACGCGAGCGGGTCGCGCCTAACGCGATCCGGACGGCAACCTCCTTGCGCCGCGCGGTGGCGCGCGCCATCAACAATCCCGACACGTTCGCAGTCGCGATGAGCAGCAGGAGGCCGACCGAGCCAAAGAGCAGCCACGTCGTCGAGCGGACGTCGGCCACGACCAGGTCGTCGCGGAGGCGAAGGAGTGTGGCGCCGGTGTTCGGGTTGTCGTTCGGATAATCGTGCTCGAGCGACATGGCCACGGCGTCCATGTCCGCCTGAGCCGAGGGAACGCCGACTCCGGGCTTGAGGCGCGCAAGCACGCTGAAATATGCATGGCTGCGCTCCGGCGACGGATCGTCCGACGGCGACAGCAGCGGATCGTCCGGCACGGACCAGTGCGGCGTCACCCAGACTTCCGCTCTTCCCGGGTATTGGACGCCGGGCGGCACGACGCCGATGATTGTGTAGCGCTCCCCGTCGAACCGGGTGGTCTGACCGATGATCTCCAGCCGCCCGCCAAACCGCTCGCGCCACAAGGCGTCGCCGATGACGGCCACGCGCGGAGCGCCGTACCCCTCGTCATCAGGCGTGAACGCGCGCCCGAGCGGCGGCTGAACTTGCAGCGTTGCGAAAAAATTTGCTGTGACCATCGCGGCCCGGCGCTGCTCCGGGTAGTCTCCGTCGGAGAGGACCATCGAGCTCTCCTCGAAGGCGGCCAGGGCGGTAAAACTGTGGCTTCGCACGCGCCAGTCGAGAAAGTTGGCGGGCGCCGCGTTGCCCGATCCCTGCCGCGTTTGCCGATTGGACTGACCGACCAGGACCAGGTCGTCGGCACGCGGGAAGGGCAGCGCGCGAAGCAGCGTGGCGTAGACGACGCTGAAGATCGCCGCGTTCGCGCCCACGCCCACGGCCATGGTCAGGACGGCGACGAACGCAAACCCCGGCGCCCGCACCAAGCCACTGAGTGCATATCGGAGATCCCGCGCGAGCTGTTCGACCGGCACGAAATGCGATTCCACAGTCGGCTTAGAGGCCGCTGGCGGGGGTTTTGGTTGGCGGCGCGTCGTCGTCAGAGGCGCCCGGCGGCAGCGCCGACCAGTTGGCGTGCAGGTGCAAGGAGCCGAGCTTGATGTTCACGTCGATGCCGAGGCGCACAAGCACAGGCCGGACGACGATTGTGAATGGACCGTCGGCCGCAGCCGACAACCCCACGGTGATGAGCGCGATGGCAAAAACCAGCGCGGCACCGAGGGCCTTGACGAGCGGTTGTCGAACAGCCACGCGGCCAGCAAGGCCAAGATCGTGCCAAAAACGACGCGGCAAAGCATTGAACGTCGTCCAAATTCATTGGGAAAACGAGGCCGATCCGGGACCGAGAGTCGGCTACTGTCCGCTTGTGGGACGCCTACTGACCCGTATCGCGCAGCCCGGGGCGGATCTGAATGTTGACGGTCGCAAGGGCCACGGCCCTGTCCCGTCGCTTCAGTCGAAAGCTGACGCGGAACGTGCCTGCACGAAACACGTGTTCGACCGTGAAGCGGCGCTTGATTTCGGACTTGCCGGGTTCGTATGGAGCGCAGTCGTTCGTCGACGCGGACTGCGTGCCATCACCCCAGTCCCACTCGACGGTTGGACAGTAGTAGTCCTCATAGTCATCCGGCCCGCCGACCAGCTCCGCCGTCAGGACGACCCGGGCTGGTGACATGGCAATGAGCGGCTGTGCCTTCAGGGTCAGTTTGGGGCGTTTCGGGTCTGGCGGGGGATCCTTCTCGCTCTTTTGGGCGGCGGGCCGAACGGCCGCCGCCGACGCGACGGAAATCAGCGAGCCGCCTCGCGGGGATGAAGGGACCGGTGCAGGCAACGCCATCACCGCGACGGGCGCGACGAACGCTAGCGAGGCGGCCAGTCCAGCCATGGCAGAAGCTGCACGCAATTGTACCGGCCGCCATGCGCGCCGGCAAGCACCATCAGCCATAATACGACGAATGTCATCCGCCACGGCCGTCGTCAACTTTACTCCGGGAGCTCCTGTGCCCCGGACCATCGCCATGTTTTCTGGTCCGCTGTCCGGTGTCGACGCCGATCTGTTGGTGGTCCCATGGTTCGAGGACGAACCTTCGCCGGAGACGGGCGGCCTCGACACGGCGGCGGGAGGCGAGGTGTCGCGCGCTCTGGCGCAGAAAGAGTTTCAAGGCAAGGCGTTTGACCTCTTCCTCACGCCAATCATCGACAAGAGTTGGCGTGTGAGTCGCGTGGAGCTCATCGGCGGCGGACGACGCGACGCTGCCGACGGCGAGGTGTTGCGCAAGCTCGCATCCGCCGCCGGACACGACGCCCGCAAGCGGCGGATTGCCCGCGTCGCTTTCGTGGTTCGCGGCGCGGGTGACGTCGCTACACTTGCGCAGGCCGCGGCCGAAGGATTGACTCTGGCCGAGTTCTACGGCGGCGGCTACAAGACCAGTGAGCCGACGCCAGCCGCGCCGCCGTCGTGGACCCTCGTCGCCGAGGGTACCGTAAACACGTCGGCACTGGCCACGGCGATCAAGAGAGGCCGCATCCTCGGCGAGTGCAGCAATCTGGCCCGGGACCTGGCCAACGAACCAGGCAACACGCTTACCCCGCGTGAGTTCGCCCGCCGGGCCGCGGCCATTGCCGCGGAGGGCGGTGTGACCGCAGACGTCCTCGACGAGAAGCAGATTGGCGACCTCGGCATGGGGCTCCTGCTCGGTGTCGCGCGGGGCAGCAGCGAGCCGCCGCGGCTGATTGTCTTCCGTCACGATCCCCCGGGTGCGCCTCCCTCGCCGGTGCTTGGGCTCGTCGGCAAAGGGATTACGTTCGATACCGGCGGCATCTCGATCAAGCCCGCCGACGGCATGGAACGGATGAAGGACGACATGGCGGGCGGCGCCGCTGTCGCATGCGCGATGCGCGCCATCGGGCTCCTGGGAGCGCCGATCCGCGTGATCGGCGTCGTGCCCACGACGGAAAACATGCCCGGCGGGCGTGCGATCAAGCCGGGTGACATCCTCAAAAGCGCGGACGGAAAGACCGTCGAAGTCATCAACACCGATGCGGAGGGACGTCTCATCCTCGGGGACGGTCTTTGGTACGCCCGGACAACCGGCGCGACGCACCTGGTCGACGTCGCCACCCTGACTGGTGCCGTGGTCGTGGCGCTTGGAAAGACGACCAGCGGACTCTTCGGCACGCCGAACGCGTGGGTGGAGCAGGTCCGACGAGTCGCGGATCGCGAAGGCGACCGGTCGTGGCCCATGCCAGTTTTCGACGATTACCGGGAGCAGTTGAAGAGCGAGATTGCCGATTTGTCGAATACCGGCGGGCGCCCGGCCGGATCGATTACGGCGGCGCTCTTTCTCAAAGAGTTCACCGGCGGCTTGCCATGGGTGCACGTCGACATCGCCGGCACCGCCTGGGCGGAGGAAGCGCGGCCGTTCATGCCGAAAGGCGCCACGGGCGTGGCGGTTCGCACGTTGGCTATGCTGGCGTTTGAAACGTTCGAAGCCTGAACGTGCAGCCGTCCTCCCCGATCATCGTGAAGATCGTGGAGCCCAAACCGCAATCGTTGTACGACGTCGTCTTCGGAGCGATCGGGCTGACCGGCGTGCTGGCGCTCGCGTCGGTCGTGGCCGCCATCGTTCTGGCCGCGATCCTCTTCTGGTCGCGATCGCGCTAGAGGTGCATGGCGGCGAGGCCCCGGGCGGCCACCCTCAGGGCTGTTGTGACGCTACGACCGTCGTGTTCTTGAGCGACGTCTGATACTTCTTGATCGCCGCGAACAACGCATCGGCGATACGCTGTCGGTAACCGTTGCTCTTCACCAGCCTCGCCTCCTGCGCGTTGGTCACGAACCCAATCTCCGCGAGCACGCTCGGCATGGACGCGCCGATAAGCACGACAAACGGCGCCTGCTTGACGCCCAGATCCTTGATCGTCTTGTTCGACGACCGCAGGCGCTCGACCATCGCGTGCTGAACCTCGGTGGCGAAGTCGCGAGATTCGTCGAGCTTGTTGTTGAGCGCGATGGCCTTGACGATGTCCGGCAGCGCATTCATCCCCTGGCCCGACGCCGCGTTCTCGCGGGCGGCCACGGCGGCTGCGCTCAGGTTCGTCGCAAAGTTGAGGAAGTACGTCTCGATGCCGTGCACCTGCGCGCTGGGGCTTGCGTTGGCATGGATCGAGAGAAACAAATCGGCGCCTTCGCGGTTCGCGATCGCTGTTCGCTCTTGAAGGGCGACGAACTCGTCGGTTCGGCGGGTCAGCACCACCTCGACGCCCGGAACTTTCTTCAGCAGCTTCTCGACCCGCAACGCCACGTCGAGCACCAGCTCGGCCTCGACGACGCCACGAGCCTGCGCGCCCGGGTCGTGCCCGCCGTGCCCGGCGTCAATCACGATCCGCGACACGCCGAGTCCCAGCTGTCTTGCGATCGAGAATCCGCCGTTGCTGTTGCGCGCGGCAGGCCTTCCGGGTCCCTGGTCCTTGGTGCCTGGTGCTTGATCGGTGGTTGATCCTTGGTCTGTCTTTGGTCCTACGTCCGTCTCTGGTCCAGTGTCTCCCGCGCCCCGTTCGGTTCCTGCGGCTGCCGCCCGAGCTGGCGGCAGCGTGGCGGGCGGTACGGGGGGCGATGGGGTCGGCGCCGCCGGAAGGGTTGCTCGCGCGGCAGCGACGTTCGGCAGGCTCGCACTCACCTCCGCCGCGCGTGCTTCTGCCAGGAGCAAGGTGTGCTGCGGCACGTTCCCGGGCGCGGTGCGCAACCAGACCGGCGTGACCGCGTGCGCGCGGAGCGGGGGCGTCGCCGTCGGCGGGGATCGGACCTCTCGCCGCCCTGGCGCTTCGGACCTGGCTGGAGCCGCGGCCGTCGTCGACGGAGCCCCGCCCGCTCCCAGGGTTCCGCTCGTAGCCAAGGCGGCCGTGTCGCGAATGCAGTCGATCACGAGGCGGTACGGCCCGTACAACGGGTACACGCTGTAGCTCGAAATCCCGGTCGAGTCCAGCACGACGCGCGTCGTGTTGTTCGGGTGGCGGCCGATGCGGACCTGTCGAACGACGTCGGCATCGCGCTCAAATCGGACGGTCTGCTCGGCCAGCGCCGCCGCCGCCTTCGTGCCCGCCAGATCGACGAACACGCGCGAAGGGTTGGACAGACGATCCTGCCGGAACTCGACTTCCGCGTCGAGCTCGATCACGATTCGGACGGCATCGGCAAGGACGAGACG